>Ga0222645_100869_pt1 | contig 15056 bp, 9 predicted proteins | sample AntAcemetagen292_FD_179881 | JGI IMG/M metagenome (GOLD analysis project Ga0222645, IMG submission 179881) | Saline water microbial communities from Ace Lake, Antarctica - #292 | ecosystem: Environmental > Aquatic > Non-marine Saline and Alkaline > Saline | place: Antarctica: Ace Lake | collected...
AAGAAAAAGTATCATAGCAACCGCAATAGCGTTTCTATTTTTTGGAGTCACTATCGCAGATAGTGCCATGGCACAAGAAGCTAAACAGAAAAAACAGAAACAACAAGCTGAAGTTATTTCTATCCTTGGCACACGTGGAGCGCCTAGAACTGTCACTGATTCACCGGTGGCGATAGATGTGTTTTCTGGAGAAGAGTTTACTGCAAACGGTAATACCGCTGATATTACAGATAACCTTAAGTCTCTTGTGCCATCTTTCACAGCAACACCTGCAACAGGAGATGGTAGTGCTTTTATCCGTCCCACTTCGTTACGTGGTATGGCACCAGACCAAACGCTTATTTTAGTAAACGGTAAACGTCGTCACCGTTCTTCATTAGTACAATTTTTTGCACCTGCCGCTGGAAACGGTGCTCATGGTGTTGATATCGGTATGATCCCTAGTATTGCGCTTAAAAGTGTAGAAGTACTTAGAGACGGCGCTGCTGCACAATATGGTTCAGATGCTATCGCTGGGGTTATGAACTTCCAACTAAAAGATGCCAGTGAAGGCGGCAGTGTAGTTGCACAATATGGTGAGTTCTATGAAGGTGAGCAAAGTTGGATAGTCGGTGCCAACGCAGGTTTTGCCCTAGGAACTGATGGCTTTTTTAATATCAGCTTTGAAACTAATGATAACGAAGCACTTTCTCGCGGTGTGCAGCGCCCAGACGCTCAACAACTAATTAATAGCGGTGTGCAAGGTGTGGGCTCAGACTCACCTTTTGGTGATGAACCTTTTGCCCAATCTTGGGGTCGTCCAGAAACCAGTGGTACTCGTGTTGCTTTCAACTCGGGCTATGAAATCAGTGATACTGCTGAATTATATATGCACGGTGGTTATGCTGACACAGATGGTCGTTATCGTTTTTTCTATCGAAATCCTGGTCACAGCACTTTAGTTGGTGTATCAAGTCTCCCCGCTGGATATACTCCTTACCTAGACGGTGCGCAAAAAGACACCAGTCTTATAGCTGGATTTAAAGGCGAAACTGGTGCTGAATTAACTTATAACTTTAGCGCTGGCTTTGGTAAAAATGAGTTGGGTTACTTCTTAAACAATACTGTCAATTCAGGACTAACTGTCGATGGAGTCCTAGGTCAAAGAGATTTTGATATGGGCGGTTATGAACAACAAGAAACTAACTTAAATGCTGATTTCTCGATGCCTTTAACTGATGCTGTCTTTCTTGGGTTTGGCGCAGAATGGCGTGAAGAAACGTTTACTACCTTGGCCGGTGAAGCTGCATCATTAGTAGGTGCTGGCCCCAGTGGTATGACTTCGGTGACCCCCGCGGATGCAGGAGAATTTAGTCGTGACAACATCGCAGTTTATGTCGATGCTGAATACAGTGTATCTGATAGCTTACTGTTGCAAGGTGCGCTCAGATATGAAAACTTCTCAGACTTTGGTGGTACGGTAAACAGCAAGCTAGCCAGTCGTTATAATGTATCTGATGATTTCGTGATCCGTGGTGCGATTTCTACAGGCTTCCATGCTCCCACTCCAGGCCAAGCTAATATAACGTCTATCATTACTACTTTTGATGGCACAACGGGTGCACAAATTGAAGAAGGTCTAGTCAGGGCAAATAATCCGTTAGCCATAGCAAATGGCGCACAAGAACTAAAAGAAGAAGAGTCGGTGAGTCTTAGCTTAGGCTTCACTTATAGTGGCTTTGACAACGGCAACTTGTCGGTTGATCTTTACAATACTAAAGTGGATGACCGAATTTACCGTACAGGTAATATTCCTGCTGAGACAGGTGGTACGATATCGTTTTTCACCAATGCACTAGATGTAGAGCATCAAGGTCTTGACTTGGTTTATACCACTTCAATGGATTGGGGCAATACTGCTGAGAGTAAGTTTACCTTTGCTTACAATCACAACACTATTGACGTGGTTGGTCAGTCCTTAGTTAACGGTATTCAGCCAGTCGGTGACGCTTCTGTAGAAGATATTGAGAATAACTACCCTGAAAATCGTTTTGTAGCTACTGCAGTAACTGATTTTGGCGACAGCTATCAAGTTATGGTACGAGCTAATTTTTACGGCGAACACTATGATGAACGTGGCACCATCAATGATGCTTCATCTCCATCGGCGCTAGTGGATTCAGTTATATTCTTTGATATGGAGTTCAACTACTTCGCATCACAAGATCTCACTTTGACTGCTGGTGTATCAAATATATTTGATACCTTTGTTGACGAAATCGGTGATGGTAATGCTAATCGCTTAAGCGTTGGCCTACAGTACCCACGTAGAACCCCTGCTAACTACGAAGGTGGTTCTTGGTACTTAAGAGCTAAGTACGAGTTCTAGCCCTAGTTCTAGCTTCAGTTCTAACATCTAGACAATATATCTCAGGCCAACCCATGGTCTGAGATTTTTTTTGTCCAACAATAAGCCTTACTTCAGAACAATGTATTTTAATCATAAGATTAAAATACAGGTAAAGAGCTTATCTGCTGCGGTTACAGTATGGTTACGGGACAGTAACCATTTTATTAGTAACCACTCTACTAGTAACAGACTAAGACACTCATTCGTTGTGGCTACAAGCCATCGCTACTGAGGTTTTAGTTTACCTGCTCTTTCAAGCATCGTTGCTGTTTTCACAAATGCAGCTGCAGCAGGTGATAGATGATGTATGTTTTGCATCGCCAAGCCTATTTCTCTTTTCACAATAGGGAGCATAGGTTTGATTAAATAGGAGCCTAATTTCCCTTCAAGTTCACTAGGGAGTGCCAACTGTGCTGTGATTGACACGCCAGCACCAGAAGACACCATAGACAACATGCTTATTATTTGAACATTATTATATATAATATTTTGCTCGAATTTGGAGCGTTTAAATAGCTCACTTACCATTTTCCCCGTTGTGCCTTCAGTCAAAATAAATGGGTATTCACGTAATTCTTCGAAGTTTATTTGAGTTCTGGTAGCTAATGGATGATTGGTTGGTAACACCACTGATAGTCTGTCAGTGGTTAGGTAAATGTGATCTAACTCTGACTCAGGCATAATAATACACCCCACATCTACTTTACGATCTGCTATCCATTGCTTGACTCGGTGATCCTCACCTTCTTCCACATAAACCTTGATATTAGGGTAACGAGTTCGGTATTCAGATAAAATAATGGGTAGCAGTTTGGCAGAAAACGATGGGCCAAATGAGCCTATTTTTAATATCCCTTGCTGAACACTTTTTGTTTCATTAGCCGTGTGTTTTATGGACTCAAACAACCCCAGTATTGAGTGTGCCTTTACTAATATACTTGACCCAACATCAGTCAAAACAATCTCGGCTTTACCTCTGAAAAACAAATCCACACCTAATTCTTTTTCTATTGATTTTATTGCGTGAGATACCGCAGACTGGCTAATGCCGAGTATAGATGCAGCGGTGGTAAAGCTATTTACTTGGGCGACAGTGACAAAGGCGTGAAGCTGTGCTGAGGTCATGAGTGATTGCTCATTGGACTATGTATATTGATTAGAACTATAAATGGCGAACTCCTATAAAAACAAGAATTATTTTATTATGTATCGTCAAATTTCACCTTCAAGCACTTTGTTGTTGAATGAACAGTCTGCCACGATTGAAAAAAGTGGTCGACAGGTGTTTCGGTTTGGGTTTGGCCAATCGCCATTTCCGATTTCAGATGTACTAAAAGCAGCGCTGATAGAACATGCTCATCGCAAAGAATATACTCAGGTGCAAGGGTTACCCGCGTTACGCAGTAAAGTAGCTGAATATCACTCTGCTTTTGAAAAACGTACCATTGTTGAAGAGCAAATTTTTATTGCTCCAGGATCAAAGTCACTGCTTTATACCATAATGTGTGCCTACACTGATGCCGCAGTGCTCATACCTGCGCCTGCATGGGTATCTTATGCACCACAGGCAGAGTTAATTGGCCACGCCACATACATGATGCAAACCAGTTTTGCACAGCGTTACAGGATCACTCCTGACATTCTAGAAGCGTCTTTATCCGCAGCGGCACAAAACTATCAAAGTTTACTGGTCGTTTTAAACTCTCCTGGTAACCCTGACGGGTTGTGTTACACCGCGAGTGAGTTGCAGGCGTTGGCAGTGATACTGGATAAATACCAAGCTAAAGTCATTTCTGACGAAATCTACGCGCCACTGCAACACGATAATCAACACGTTAGTATCGCCAAGTATTATCCAAAAGGTACTTTTGTCACCTCAGGTTTATCTAAGTGGGCTGGTGCAGGAGGATGGCGCTTAGGTATCGCTATCTTGCCAGAAGGTTGTGACAGTCAATTAAAAGACGCAATGCTGGGAATTGCATCTGAGACCTATTCTTGTGCTTCCACCCCGATTCAGTACGCTGCTATAACCGCTTATTCTGATAATTCAATCATGCAACAATATGTGCAGCATCAAAGAACAATTCTTAAAGCTATAGGGTTGTACATTCACAAAGCCTTAATTGATGCAGGTTTGAACGCTCATGCACCTGAAGGAGGATTTTATGTTTTGCTTGATTTCACCACTTATCGAGAATCACTAAAAGCGACGGGGCTTTCGACTGATACAGAGATCTGTAAAAAAGTGTTGGAAGACGTAGGTGTTGCATTGTTACCAGGCATATCCTTTGGTCTTGCACCTGGAGCATTGTGTGCACGCCTCGCTTACGTCGACTTCGACGGTACGCAGGCTCTGGCAGATATTAGTGAAGGTAATTGGTCAGACACTTTGACTATTAAACATGCGCAGAAAATGCTGGAAGGGATAGAAAACTTAGGACGCTATCTGAAACAGATAAAACAGGCTAATTAATATTTAGTGACCTTTGCTTTCATCTACCAGTAATGAAAAAGTAACTTGTTTTTCTATTTGACGCTAACACTTAGTCATCACAGTTAAGAGTAAGTAGGTATAGCTCCAGGATATTGGTCAAATGTCTACTGTAATTTTTAAACACTTAACCAATTTATAACCCCCTGATTTACAAAATACCGTGATTTAACCCAACAATTGGGAGACGCCGTTGTCGGCTGCATCAAGAGCACCTTCTAAGTATCCAGCATCAACACTAGCAAACTCACTAGCAATAAGGTGCAAGTGCAGTTTACTCAGTGCTTGATGGTGCTCTGTGACTTGAAAACTTGGATGGCGAGACGATTCAAGCCTGTCATTTACAGTGCAAATATAAGGATCAGTAGCCCAATCTTTAAAATGACATTCAACGAAATTGTTAGCATCAAAACCATAGCAAGATACAAGCTGTGCCACGCAAGCTTCTTTTAATTGTTGTTCTGTCATTTGACATCTGCGAGACGCAGGCCAGCCAATAAAACCAAATAAACCATAGCTTTGATGCCTATCAGTTGATGCATCATGTACTTCGACCATTGGTCCTGTTTGACTAAATATTTGTCCCGATAGCCCTTGTTCTCGCCAAAATGGCGTGGCGTATGTCACTACAAATTTAGCTTGACCTGCCATCCAAGTTTGTGATCTTTGAAGAGCAGCTAACAATGGCCCCGACATCCACTGTTTATCAGTAAAGTGCGCTGCGATGATCCTAGGGGGTAGCGCCAACATCAATTCGTCGGCACTAAAATAGTGTCTAACGCCATGGTGCAAGACTGATAGTTGCCACAAATTTGATTGCTTTTCAATATGCGTCACTGCGTGATTTAAGCAGATGTTTTTTTGCTTTATAGTGTTTTGTAAAGCAGCCAGTAAAGACTGGCTGCCGTATTGTATTTTAAATAATTGATTTTCACTTGTCCCATCAATGCGCTTGGGTGGTTGCTGTGCAGAGGTTTGATAAAGTGTGTCCCCAGTGGAATACTGCTCAAAAAGTGAAATACCAAGTTGTTTGCTCAAACGTTGTATCTTTTTTTGATGAGGAAACACCCACGCAGGACCTAGATCAAAATAGTGAGCTGTGTCTAGTTTATTCTGAACGCCTAAAATCCGTCCTCCTAACCTAGGTTGAGCTTCAAGTAACAGATAGGGAATGTGCTGTTGTTCAAGCAAGTACGCTGCGTATGAGCCAGCTAGGCCTCCACCTACTATGATGACTTTTTTATGTTTCAATTGCTCTCCTAAACAGATGTGCTGGTTGATAAAGGTAAAACTTATGTGAGGTAAAGGCGAAACTTATACAAGTGGATGAAAATAAACCCATCCGTAGATTAGTCTGCGAAGTTAGTTTTGACTTAAGCGTTTGTCAAGCGTGGTGCTTCTACTAAAAGCACTTACTAAAAGCACTTACTAAAAGCACATAATGTTGTGTACCAAGTGAGGTATGACCCAACGTGCATTAAAACAAGCGTGACCAAAGATAACAAAAAATAACTCATACTCCGATTGTTGTAATAATCTCAGCTCTATATGGCGCTTACTAAAGCGTTTATTAAAGCGCTCACCAAAGTGTTCGCTTAAACGTGCGTTGAAACGTTTACGAAAAAATAGATGTTAAAAAGTACAATAATAGTGAGCTTGGCGTTGAGGGATAGCTGTTCTTTGGGTTGAGTACCGAAACCATTACAATAACTGCTTAAAATTCAAGCTAACAAAATGACTAATCGCGACTTTCAGTATGGTTTTGTTAGTTAATCCTTTATGCTCTACGATATTAATAGCGTTAATTGGTATGTATGACCATCAGCGATCAAAAAAACAATGACTCTGAATTAAAAAAAGTGATTGCCGATGCGCCGTTAAATTGTCGTTGTGGCGGGAAGCCCAGCAAGCCAAAGGCAATCGCAGAGTGCAAAAATAGATGGATTATTCGGTGCCAAGTTGAACAATGTTATGCGTATAACATTGGTCAAGGAATAACAGATACTATCCAAGGTTGGAACAGACTCAGTACACATTTTTACCGATAAAAATAAAGAGACTCTTACCTTGATTAAACTTTTGTTAGTAGATGACCATGAATTAGTTAGAACAGGCATCCGCCGTATTTTAGAAGACGTATCTGACTTCGAAGTAGTAGGCGAAGCCACTAATGGCGAGAATGCTGTTAAATTTTGTCGAAACCATGCACCAGACTTAGTCTTAATGGACATGAGTATGCCAGGCATTGGCGGTTTAGAAGCCACTAAACAGATCCTACGTTTTTCTGAAAATACCCGGGTTATTGTTTTATCTGTGCACAAAGAAAACCCGATCCCCGCTAGAGTGATGCAAATGGGAGCTTTTGGTTATTTGACCAAAGATTCTGATCCTGAAGAAATGATCAAAGCCATATACAAAGTTGCCGCTGGACAAAAATATATATCGCCTGATATAGCCCAGCAAATCGCTCTTGGGCAACTTAATCTAAACGGCGGTAACCCTTTTGAGCAACTGTCGGAACGAGAGCTAGAAATTACTTTGATGCTGACTAAAGGCGCAAAAGTACCCGATATAGCGGTATACCTCAACATTAGTGCCAAAACAGTCAACACCTATCGCTACAGAATGTTTGATAAACTTAATGTTAGTACCGACGTTGAACTGACCCATCTTGCACTACGGCATAAGCTGATATTGACTGACCAATTATAAGTTTAGGACGTCAATGAGTACCAACATCGTCGAACCTTTTGATCACCAAGCCTTCCTCAAAAATCTGACTAGCCAACCGGGTGTTTACCGGATGTATAATCAAAAAGAAGAAGTGATTTATGTGGGCAAAGCAAAAAATCTAAAAAAACGAGTGGCCAGTTATTTTCGAAGTACTGTTGATAGCATCAAGACCCGGTCGCTGGTCAAACAAATATGTGAGATGGACGTCACGGTAGTGCACAGTGAAGCCGAAGCCTTCATTCTTGAAAACAACTACATCAAAAAATACAAACCTCGTTATAACGTATTACTGAGGGACGATAAGTCTTATCCTTTTATTTTTCTATCTGAGCACTCTCATCCGAGGTTAAGTAACCACCGAGGTCCTAAAAAACTCAAAGGTGAATATTTTGGTCCTTATCCGAGTGCTTGGGCAGTGCGTGAAAGTCTGCGCACCATGCAGCGCTTGTTTCCCATTCGTCAATGTGAAGATAGCTACTACCGCGCCAGAACTCGGCCGTGTTTGCAGTATCAGTTAGAACGTTGTGCCGGTCCCTGTGTGGAGGGGTTGGTTAGCGAAGAAGAGTATGCACAACAAGTACAATACGCGCGGCTGTTTCTTAAAGGTAAAAACAAGCAGGTTATCGACTCGTTAGTTGGCAAAATGGAACAAGCCAGTATCGACCTTAGATTTGAAACTGCAGCAAAATATCGCGACCAAATTGGCGCTTTAAACAAGGTGCAAGAACAACAGTGGGTCAGTGGCAATCAACAGGAGATGGATGTATTTGGTTTTGCTTACCGTAACGGTATCGCTAGTATTCAAGGTTTGTTTATCCGTGATAATAAATTACTAGGCAGCAAAAGCTTTTATCCTAAAGTACCGGCACAATCTAGCGATGCAGAAGTGTTTCAATCCTTCGTTTTACAGTTTTACCTGGCAGGTAATAAAATTATTCCCCAGCAAATCGTAATCCCATGTGAGTTAGAAGAGCAAACAGCAATCGAGGATATGTTAACCAAGGAAGCAGGGCGTAAAATTCAGTTTTATAAAGGCGTAAGAGACGAAAAACGTCGTTATCTGGACTTAGCCAACACTAATGCTGAAACTGCCTTAGAGTCGCGCCAAAACCATCAAAAATCTGTGTTTGCTCGTTATATCGAATTAGAACAAATATTAAAGTTTACACAACCTATCCAACGTATGGAATGCTTTGACATCAGCCATACGTCTGGGCAACAAACCGTTGCGTCTTGTGTGGTGTTCAATAGAGAAGGGCCCTACAAGACTGATTATCGTCGTTACAATATCGAAGGTATCACCCCTGGAGACGATTACGCCGCTATGGCACAAGCACTTGCAAGGCGTTACCGAGATGTAAAAGATGAAAGTAAAATTCCTGATATCCTATTTATTGACGGTGGCAAAGGGCAACTTTCTCAAGCAGAAGACTACTTCGAAAACTGGAAACAAGATAAAAAACCGTTATTAATCGGTGTTGCCAAAGGCACCAGTCGAAAAGCTGGATTAGAAACGCTGATAATGGCAGGAAATTACGCTACCATCCCTATGGCTGCTGACTGTGCTGCCTTACACCTAATTCAGCACATTCGTGATGAAGCTCACCGTTTTGCCATAACGGGACACAGACAGAGGCGCCAAAAAGAAAAGACTACCTCTAAGCTACAGTCAATACCTGGAGTGGGTGCTAAAAGGAGGCAAAGCTTGCTCAAGTATATGGGTGGTTTGCACGGCATATTGCAAGCTAGCAAAGGCGAAATTGCCAATGTACCGGGTATCAGTAAAGACCTTGCCGAAATTATTTATGAGCATATTCACAATTGAGCTTTGAATTTGTGTTGGGCTTATGGGTTAATAGTCTTAATTTAAAGCCCTAATACATCTATTTTACGATTACAGGGAATACAGAGAAGTTATATGTGGACTATTCCTAATATCATCACCATTGTCAGAGTATTACTTATACCAGTGTTTGTTGTTGTCTATTTTTCAGATTGGAAATGGGCACACCAAGCCGGTGCATTTATATTTTGGTTTGCAGCTATCACAGATTGGTTTGATGGTTACCTAGCAAGAAAGTTAAATCAGACCACAGCATTTGGTACTTTTTTAGATCCTGTAGCCGATAAACTCATCGTGGCAGCTGCATTGCTGCTCATTACCCATAGCTATGAAACGCCTTGGATAACGGTACCTGCTATTTTACTAATGTCTCGGGAAATCTATATATCAGCCTTGAGAGAGTGGATGGGGCAACAAGGCAAACAAGACTTAGTCAAAGTATCCTTTATAGGCAAATCTAAGACCACAGCGCAAATGTTAGCGCTAATAGGCCTGCTTTCAGAAATGGAGTATTTTATGGGCGTACAAATATATTGGGTGTCATTGGGTTATATATTTTTGTATTTTGCCGCAATACTCTCATTTTGGTCAATGCTGGTTTATACCAAAGCTGCGTGGGACGATCAAAAAAATGCTTAATTTGATTATTTTTAAATACTATTTGTGTAAATTTAGTGCGTTTAAGTCAAAAATCAGGCAGTCAGTTCAAAAACTTACTTTTTGTGGTTGACACCTTAGACTTTGAATGTAGAATGCGGTTTCAGATTTAGGGGCACGAAGCAAAACATTGCAGAGCAACCTAAATCAGAGACAAGGACAGTCAAATAAGTAAACACACGGAGTACACAATAAGACGAAGCGGGAATAGCTCAGTGGTAGAGCACAACCTTGCCAAGGTTGGGGTCGCGAGTTCGAATCTCGTTTCCCGCTCCAAGTTTTAAGTTTGTATGTAAAAGCAAAGTCTGTACGATTTGTTAGGTTGCAACCCCAAGGGGCAGCAATCGGAGCGCCGAACGGATGCAAATCTTGTTTCCCGCTCCAAATGCTTTTAAATAGAAAGTTAGAAGTAAAGTAAGATATTTAGCGGAACGGCGGAATGGCAGATTGGCTATGCAGCGGATTGCAAATCCGTGTATCTCGGTTCGACTCCGGGTTCCGCCTCCAAATATACTTACTAATACCAGCTTGTATTTATACAAGTACCCCCCGTTGCCCGGGTGGTGAAATTGGTAGACACAAGGGACTTAAAATCCCTCGCTAGTAATAGTGTGCCGGTTCAAGTCCGGCCCCGGGCACCATTTCAAGTTTTACACAATTCTAAAATCCCACACAAAACAGCAAGATTTACCAGACTCTGGTTTATTAACATCTGCAGATATCTTTTATTCAGGTATACACACCAAATGGCACTCACAGACCTTCAAATTAAAAGTCCACAATCATCTGATAAACAGCAATGAAGCAGTGATGATAAAAGCCTACGGCTATTAATTAAAAAGAACCGCAGTAAATACCAGTGCTTCAAATACAGACCCCAGAATAAGCAAAAACCCCTCGCTTTGAATATTCATCCAACTATTATATTAAAAAAAGCTAGAGAGCTTTGTATTGACGTAAAAACAGATGCTGCCAAAGAAATTGATTTCGGAGTCAAAAAGAAATAAGAAAAGCATAATGCCCAAATTAGCTTTGATAACTTATTTGAGTTAATGGCCTTAAAGAACAAACGGGTCAAGTTGCTTGCTTCATAATACTTTTAGTCTTAGGTTTTAGTTTATGCCAAGACCTCTAAGAATTACTTAACAAAACACCCATCGTAATTTAACCAAATATGTAGAGCTACTTGGTAAAATTTACGACGTGGGTCTTTGTCATTGCCCTAATAATCGTGAAGAACTCTGTGGAGTAGGTCTGTTGAAAAATGTAAAGTCATTTGATTTTTTGATACGTCAAACGACCTCGATTTTCTGGACAAAGTATTAGGAACCCATCCATCACCTATCGCCTACGCCTTGTTTGCGGCAAGGCCAATGCTCTCATTCACTTAATTAAACTGCTTGCAGCGTACCTAACTCCGCGGCCCACCAATTAATTCCGTTGCTGCCATTTAATGATTTAGTTCTAACTCATTAACAGATATACATGAAAGTAAACAACCTAGTCTATAAAGTTTACTTTGACCTAGATACTTACTTTTAAAATTGAATAATGAAAAGTCTTTATTTGCTAATTCGCGACTTAAAATTTAATGTATTGCTAACCTATTTTTATGAATAAGTGAGAGTTGGAGTATGGAAACAAAAACCTTTATTGAATATTGTGCTCAGCAGCTTAATCAAGTGTTTACTGCCACCAAACAAGGCAAACCTAACCTTAAACTTAAGCATCAAACTGAAGGGTTACTGCGTGCTGGCGAACTACTAGACATTATAAGTCGTGAACAAGCAGCGGCTTTAATTGAAAAAGCACATGTTGATGTACTTGGTGTAACCCCACTTGAAAGGGCGGAGCGAAAAAAATCATTACAAGATATTAAAGACTTTTCATCAAACGGTTTTTTTGATATTCCCGCGATCCAAAGAAAGAAGTAACGTTTTATGATGGATGTTTTTATTGGTATCGATGTTGCCTGTGCAAAAGGCAAATATTGTCCTATCTCTATATGCATTGAAAAGGATGGAAAGCTGGTGCCACTTCACTTGGCAAAAGAAGTGATTCAACCACCAAGGGGATTAGGAAATGTTGCCACCCTTGAACACATAAACAATACGAATTACGCAGCTGCCATAAAAGCCTACATTTTATCTATTTGTGAAACCCATACGTTAAATCCAGTGCGTATCGCTATCGACGCGCCGTTACGTCCCAGAGAATCCCACATTGATAGAAGGTATGCTGAAACTGAATTAGACAAACAAAAAATCAGTTGTTTTACCACACCTTCCAAAGCTGATTTCGACACAATCATCACGAAAGGAAAAATGCACCTAAGCAACGGCGGTGAAGCCAGTAGATTACCTCACTCGATGCAAATTTTTATGCTGGCTGGGTTTTCTATTGCTGATGCTTTAAAAGACATAGCCCCTTGTATTGAAGTATTTCCTCATGCCACAGCAAAATTATTAGGTGCTGCGGGTAAACATAAGACGAAAGATGATCAAGCAAAAATTCAGTTACAGGCTATAAGCCAATATACGGGGTGGCCAAGTAACGAGTCAGAATGGGAAGAGGCAACCAGTATTTGTAAAGGACCCATGCACGACAAAGTTGATGCGTATAGTGCCGCATGGGTAGCAAGTCTGCATGTAAATAATAGAACCGCATTAGGAAAGCCCGAGCTGAATGATGCAATTTGGTTACCAAATTTAAACCTATTACCCACGTTCGAGGTTTTTAATAAATTTGAAGCTCCAAACTTAAAGCTACACCAATCAGCAAATATCAATCAACACACCTCAATAAATAAGCAAACTGATGATGTGTCTAACGATTTTTATAATAATCAAGTTCAAGAAATAGCTCCTCAGTATTTGTCGTTATCTTTTAATCAGGTGCATGGACATTGGGCGCACTACTTACCTACGATTTTAGCAAAACCCAATGCAACTATACTTGATGTGGGGGCAGGGGTGGGTAGAGATGCCAGTCATATTGCGAAACTGATATCAGATATCAACCATGATAATAATGTCACACGTGTGTATGCCGTTGAACCTGCTATCGAGATGCTGAAAGTAGGCCAGTCAACCACTCAAAATCAAAAAGTCCAATGGATACAAGATTCATTACCCACGTTAGATAAAACCACAAGATTAGAAATTAGTTTTGACCTAATTCTACTCAGCGCAGTTTGGATGCATGTGCCACCCGGTCAACGTATTCGTGCAATGCGTAAGTTAGCTAATTTGTTAAAGCCTGGCGGCAAAATCATTATTTCCCTCAAATTTGGCATGACACAACAAGAGCAGCAACAACGTCAAATGTACGATGTGAGTGTTGAAGAAGTCGAGCACTTGGCACAAAACCTCGGCCTAATTTCAAAGCTTGAGTCACAAAACGCAGCAGACCAGCTAGGCCGTGATGATGTTTACTGGCAAACCCTGGTGCTGCACATGCCAGACGATGGAACGGGCGCATTTCCCTTTATTCGCCAAGTAGCGATCAACGACGGCAAATCTGGCACACACAAACTTGCGTTGCTTAGAGTGTTATTAAGGATTGCCGACGGCCATACCGGTGCAGTGCTGCGAAGAGAATCATCAGCAAACGGCGACAGGGTAATATTACCTTTGGGATTAGTCGCCTTATATTGGATACACCAATACAAAGACTTAATTGATCACCATAGTTTATTCCAAACACCCAATAAAAGCCCTAATATGGGTTTTATGAAACAGGGCGGTTGGGACAAACTACACCACAGAACCTCTGTTGATTTTCGTGTTGGTCACTTATTTGTGGGTGAAGATGCATTAGCACTGTGCAAAACCCTATCTGCCTGTGCTCAAAATATAAAAGCGATGCCAAGCAAATATATTACGTTACCCAATAGTAATACCCGTGTGTTTGAAGTAGCGGCAAAAACGGTCAAAGCGAAAGACAGTTTATTTTTAGATTTAGAATCGCTAACACAGTGGGGTGAGTTTTCATTACCAGAATCCACATGGTTGGCGTTGAGCCGCTATGCATGTTGGATTGAACCTGTTTTAGTCAGCGAATGGGTAAAAACCATGGCGAGCTACAAGGGCAATCAAGGTTTTACTTCACCTGAAAAACAATACTACCTTTACCAAGCATTAAAATGGGAAGAACCGGTGCGTTCAACAACCGACGTGCGTAAACGTTTTGACATCCTTGCCACCACTCAACAGATGCAATGTGTATGGTCAGCTAAAACTTTAAAACAAAAATATGACATTGATCACAGTATGCCGTTTGCACGCTGGCCCAATAATGATTTATGGAATTTAGTGCCAAGTGACAGCAAGGTAAACAATAACAAACGAGATAGTTTGCCATCAGAGAAAACCCTCAATGCAGCAAAAGAACGCATGCAATATTGGTGGGCTTCAGCTTGGCTAGGTGATGACAACACCAATCAAAAGCAACGTTTTTTTGCACAAGCCAATATAGCGCTGCCGGGGCTAACGCCACAAAACGATTCGATTGATGATTTGTTTGAAGCGCTCTTGTTACAAAGAGGACGTTTAAAGGATATGCAGCAATTGAAGGAGTGGTGAGAAAGTTATAAAAATATTTAACAAGACACCCATCGTAATTTAGCCAAATATGTGGAGCTATTTGATAAGATTTGTAATGGGTGTCACTGTAATTATTTGTAGCTGGGGTGTCTTATTTAAATGATGCAATAGCACTTACCCCATTGATTTCAAAAATAAGTAGATAAGTGGTGTGCCTTGAATCAAGAGCAGGTCAAGAGTATTGGATTTGCCGACAAAGTGAATATTTAACAAGACATATATGGACACTCCCGTGATGTCAACACAGCCGTGCTCTTTTCATGCTGCGCAGCAGCTTGAAGTCTTGTTTCTTTCTTATTCCAGCTCGTCTAGTTGTTGAAGTAGGTCTAAAAGTGGCTT
>Ga0222645_100873_pt1 | contig 14984 bp, 13 predicted proteins | sample AntAcemetagen292_FD_179881 | JGI IMG/M metagenome (GOLD analysis project Ga0222645, IMG submission 179881) | Saline water microbial communities from Ace Lake, Antarctica - #292 | ecosystem: Environmental > Aquatic > Non-marine Saline and Alkaline > Saline | place: Antarctica: Ace Lake | collected...
CAGCAGCCATGGCGCGCGTGCCGTTGGCTGGCACTGACTGGTACCCAGGCAAACCAAACACATCTTTCTAAATGCAAACGAGGGCGCGGCTGGCAACAGACCGCGCCCCACTTATTACCGTGACAGGGATTTAAACATGACGACTGATCTGGCCCAATTTGCCGCAGATAACGGCGTAAAATACTTTATGATTTCCTATACCGATCTTTTTGGCGGACAACGGGCCAAGTTGGTCCCTGCCCGTGCAATCGCGGATATGCAAAAAAACGGCGCCGGGTTTGCAGGGTTTGCGACATGGCTGGATTTGACACCTGCACATCCCGATATGTTGGCGGTTCCTGATCCAGAGGCCGTGATTATTTTGCCATGGAACCGTGAAATTGCATGGGTGCCGGGCAACTGTGTAATGGAGGGCCAAGATGTGGCCCAAGCCCCACGCAACGTATTGCGCAAATTGATCGCAGAGGCGGCCGATTTGAATATGCATGTCAAAACAGGAATCGAGGCCGAGTTTTTCCTGCTGACCCCCGCAGGCGATCAAATTTCCGATCCTTTCGATACCGCAGCCAAGCCGTGTTATGACCAGCAGGCGTTCATGCGCCGTTTGGATGTAATCCGCGAAATTGCCGATTATATGTTGGAAATGGGATGGAACCCGTATCAAAACGACCACGAGGACGCCAACGGCCAGTGGGAAATGAACTGGGATTTTGACGATGCCCTGAAAACTGCTGACAAGCACAGCTTTTTCAAGTTTATGGTCAAAACAGTCGCGGAAAAACACGGCTACCGTGCGACATTTATGCCCAAACCGATCGAGGGTTTGACAGGCAACGGGTGCCACGCGCATATTTCCGTTTGGGACGCGCCCGGTGCGGCATCCAAGGTCAATGTTTTCGCAGGCGAAGGCACAGGCCAAACAGGAGAAGTCGGCCTGTCCGAACAGGGCAAGCATTTCCTTGGCGGAATAATGAAGCATGCATCAGCGCTTGCGGCAATTACCAACCCAACAGTCAACAGCTACAAACGGATCAACGCGCCGCGCACGATGTCGGGGGCCACATGGGCGCCCAATACGGTCACGTGGACTGGCAATAACCGCACACATATGGTCCGCGTTCCCGGTCCGGGCCGGTTCGAGCTGCGCTTGCCTGACGGCGCGGTGAACCCGTATTTGTTGCAAGCCATTATCATTGCAGCAGGCTTATCAGGGATTAAATCCAAGGCTGATCCTGGCAAACGCCACGACATTGATATGTATGCCGAGGGTCACAAGGTCCGCGGCGCCCCTTTGCTGCCATTGAATATGCTGGATGCACTGCGTGAATATGACAAAGACAAAGGCCTTAAGGCGGCGATGGGCGAAGAATTTTCCAACGCCTATCTCAAGATGAAAATGCAAGAGTGGAACGATTTCTGCGGGCATTTTTCAGATTGGGAAAAAACCAACACGATGGATATCTAATCTGTAACACCGATCTGCGCCTGTTTTGGGGCGCGGATCACCGCGCGGTTTGATCGTCTTTGCTGTATCCCAGCGCAATCAGCAAAAGCACCGCAAGAAACGGGCTGCCAAAAATTGAAATCAGCACCCAAACCAGCGCACTGCGGTTTCGGCACCGCGCCATATTTGCAGGCAAGACAAAAACAAACCAGATCATAAACGCCATGATCAAAATCATGATCAGTGTGACGCCAAAAAACCTGCAATATCCATTGGAACCCTTCTCTGTTCGCAGCGTTATCTGGGTACCGCTAAAAAAATCGCGCTATGAAACTGCTGCGCGTCAATCAAACATTGGCCTGCTATCGCAACCACCCCTTGCGCACAGCGATCGTCGCATACCAGAACAGCGCCGCCCCCACCAATAATGACAACACCAGACTTGGCACAATCCCCGTTGATGTCATGGCATGAATTGACATAAGCACGATAGCGGCCAGTGATGCTCCGAACACCGGAACCGCGACATTACGGCGCAGTATCAACAAGATACACCCCACAGCCCCGCCAAAAACTGCAATCGCGAACGCACCGGTGGCCCAAGCAGGGCGCGCCAGAATAAGCGCTTGATAGGTGTCGGGCATGGTCGCCACTGTGTCAGGGTTTGCTTGCCCAATATAGTTCAAACAGCCCATCAAATTCCAGATCAGGCCAACAGCCGCGACGCCCCAAAAGCTGATATGTGGTTTTAACATTTGTTTTTATCCTGTGAGATATAGAGCAACTTTAACGCATTTTACACAATTCAAAAGGGTTTACCGCTTTTTACCTGCAGGAAAAATAGTTGACTTATGGGAAGGATCACGGTGAAATCTGCGCAACATATTCAGATTATCAGGAGAAGAAAGTATGAAGAAACGTATTGCGATTATTGGCGCGGGTCCATCGGGGCTGGCACAGTTACGTGCTTTTCAATCTGCAGCCGTTCAAGGCCATGATATCCCCGAGATTGTCTGCTTTGAAAAACAATCCGACTGGGGCGGCCTGTGGAATTATTCTTGGCGCACTGGCGTTGATGAATACGGTGAACCTGTGCATGGATCGATGTACCGGTATCTGTGGTCGAACGGCCCGAAAGAAGGGTTGGAATTCGCCGATTATTCGTTCGAGGAGCATTTCGGCAAACAGATCGCAAGCTATCCGCCCCGCGCTGTCTTGTTCGATTATATCCAAGGCCGCGTCGACAAAGCCGGCGTGCGTGATTTGATCAAATTCGAAACAGCCGTGCGCTGGGTTGAAAAAGATGGTGACCATTTCAATGTCACAGTGTGCGATCTCCCCAACGACAACACCTACACCGAAAAATTTGACCACGTGATTGTTTGTTCAGGGCACTTTAGCACACCCAATGTGCCGCAGTTCGACGGATTTGAATCGTTCAAAGGCCGCATTTTACATGCCCATGATTTTCGCGATGCGATGGAATTCAAGGACAAGGACATCCTGATTGTCGGCACCTCGTATTCTGCAGAAGACATCGGGTCGCAATGTTGGAAATATGGCGCGAAATCGATTACCGTCAGCCACCGCACAGCCGCCATGGGGTTTGACTGGCCCGATAACTGGGCCGAAGTGCCGCTGCTGACCCATATCGACGGCAACACTGCACATTTCAAGGACGGCACAAGCCGCGATGTTGATGCAGTGATTTTATGCACTGGATATAAACACCACTTTTCATTCCTGCCTGATGCCTTGCGCTTGAAAACCGCTAACCGTCTGGCCACATCCGACCTGTATAAGGGCGTGGCATTTGTCAACGACCCTGCCCTGTTCTACATCGGGATGCAGGACCAGTGGTTCACATTCAATATGTTCGACGCTCAGGCATGGTGGATCCGTGACGCCATTATGGGCCGCATTGAAATCCCGAATTATGACACCATGATCGCAGACGTCGCAGACCGTATCGCACGCGAGGATGCGGGCAAAGACGACTATGACGCGATCTGGTATCAGGGCGGGTACATCAAGGAACTGATCACCGAAACTGACTATCCATCATTCGATGTGGAGGGTGCGTGTAACGCGTTCAAGGCTTGGAAAGGCCACAAAAAAGCGGGCATCATGACATTCCGCGACCATGGCCATAAATCCGTAATCACCGGCACAATGGCGCCAAAACACCACACACCGTGGAAAGATGCGCTTGATGACAGCCTTGAAGTGTATCTGGAAAACTAGACCCGCCGCTACAGTGAAACGCGTAAAAACACGTATGTTTGCTGTAGCGCGGCCTTGTCTTTGATCGACACACCAATGTCCTGCCGCGCAGTATGGAACATCCGCAAGTCATAAAAATCAGGATGATTAACGGGAAAATCCATCTGTGGGGCCACATTCAGACACTGTGCAACCGCGCCGCGAAGGGCATGAAATGCGACCGTCGCATCGGTGGTACGGTACGCAAACGGCCAGCGGCAATGCAGCTGTGCGCCACCGGATATTGTCAATGAACGTATGCAAAGCCCCGCACTGTCGGTGCCTGGCAGATCAAACCGGGTGTTGTCCGACACCGATAACAAGCTGTCGCAAAACGGTGTTGCCTGTGCGCCGGTGGCCACGAGAAGCCCCAACGCACAGACAAAACGCATCATGATCTTGGACGTTCTTTTTTGGGGTCAAACGCCGCAAGGTTTTCGGATATTGTTGCAGGAAGACGCATCTGATGGCCATCAAGCTTGCCAATCTCGACCTGCGTGCCAGCCCCCGCATGGGTCACGTCAATCCGCGCCATCGCAATGTTTTTGCCCAAAAGCGGGGATCGCATCGCTGACGTGACTTCGCCGATTTGCGCCCGTCCGATATGGACACAATCGCCGTGACCCACATCGACATTGCTGTCAATTTCAAGCCCGACAAGTTTCCGCATCGGGTTTTCTTTGCGGCGGATCAGGGCGTCGCGCCCGACAAAATCATCCGTTTTGGATTTCAAGGGCACCGTAAACCCGATACCTGCTTCAAACGGGTCTGTTTGATCGCTGAAATCATAGCCTGCAAAAATAAGCCCAGCTTCGATCCGCAACATATCAAGCGCCTCGAGCCCCATTGGTTTGATCCCGTGTTCCTGACCTGCCTCCCAGATCGCATCGAATATCTCGGCACAGTCTTTGGGGTGGCACATAACCTCGTATCCCAATTCGCCGGTGTAACCCGTACGCGACACCACAAACGGTGTTCCCGCCTCGTTGTGTAAACGCGCAGGGGTAAAGCGGAACCATTCCAACTGCATGAAATTGGGGTTGTGCGGAGCTGTCCACACAAGTTTACGCAGCAATTCGCGGCTTTCGGGGCCTTGGACCGCGACATTGTGCAATTGATCTGTCGATGACCGGATCAACACCTGAAGCCCGTGCTTTTCGGCCAATTCGCGCAACCATTCGCCACCATAATCGGTGCCGCCAATCCAGCGGAAGTTATCCTTGGCAAGCCGGAACACAGTGCCGTCATCAATCATTCCGCCATGTTCATAACACATTGCGGTATAAACAACGCCACCGCACGCAAGCGTTTTCATGTTCCGAGTAAAGGCGTATTGGCACAATGCCTCTGCATCAGGACCGGTGATTTCAAATTTGCGCAGTGGCGACAGATCGGTAATAACGCATTTCTGGCGACATGCATGATATTCCTGAATTGGGCCTGCAGCAGCAAAACAATTGGCCAGCCAATATCCGTTATATTCAATAAAGTTCTGCGTATGCTTGGCAAAACTGTCGTGGAAACCCGTTTGTTTGGTCATCTTACGCTCCGAATTTGGCGTCACGCGGGTTGCTATTGCCCGCTGGAATGTTTCTTTGCCGCTATAGGTACGGACATGAATATCGGTCGGGTTCCAGCCATTCGCGGCCGTGGTATCATCGGGGCATGCCGAACTGACGCAGACAATATCGGTCAGCGCACGCAAAAGCACGTAATCGCCCGGACGGGACCAAGGCGCGTCGGAATACATAACGCCGTGGTCATCCAGAAACGTATTGAAGAAAAAGTTGATCGCCATCCAGCCACGGCGCGGCGCAACACCGTATTTTTCCAACGCATGGTTAAAATTCGTCGAACAGTTCACATGCCCCGGATACCCGATGTCGTTGTAGTATTTTTCGGTACACGCCATCGCGAACGAATCGTGGCGACCGCACGTATCTTGTACCACCTCGACCAACGGGAGCATTTCCTGATCGTAATATTTGGCGTGCAAGCCGGGCATCGGATAGGCGTGCCCGATCAATGTGCGGGTTGTGGTCACATCCAGTGCGTGTTCGATCCCTTTATCAAGTTTGCGCGCCGAAAAACATTCAAAGTCGGAACATTGCTGACCGTCGACATCAATAATCTGGATATAGTCTCCGGCCTTGACGAAAAACGCCTCGGCGGTTTGCGTATGCACGCGGATGTCTGCCAAAGGGGTGGCCAACGGGTCCGGCACGGCAAAGCGAATGTTGCTTTTGATCACCGCGCGTTTGATCATTACAGTCAAAGGGGTTGCCGTGTCTTGGGTTTCGAAATTCATCGCGCCCGATGTGGCCGCAATAATGATCGTCCCGTCACGTTTGGCTGTAAAACTGGCTTCGGTTTTGGCGGGTGTCGTTGCCTCGAACAAATGCAAGGCTGCTGCACGCCCGACATCAATGCCGCGCGCATCCAGGCCCATCCGTAATCCACGCAACGATTGATTGTCACTGGTCAACAGCGCCTTTAGCCCACCGGCGTCGCCATTGGACGTGGCACCGATAATGCTGGTGTCACTTTTTCCAGCAGGGTCACAGGCCACGATTTCGCAAGGCTGCCCGCCTTCATCGTTGATGATCGTCACACAGTCGCCCGTTTCGATCGCGATCAACACCGCGCCTTGCCCCTCGACAACATAGCGTTCCATGCCAGGCGGCATCGAAAACACATTCGGTTTATAGATTTTGCTTGGCTTCGGGGGGCCAGGCTGCACTTTTGCATAATCGTCTAGCATAGGGTCCCTCCAGACTCATAAATTCATGAGCGGAATAATTGTTTAACAGAAAGAATACATAGTCAGACTCACACATCAAACAAATTCGACCCTCTTCTATCCTGTTTGCGACATTTAATTTTACCATCCGCTGTATGGCACACCCGCTATGCATCCAAGCAACCACCACTTTTTTGCACAAGCTGTGGTTTTATCAAAAAATATGCGAAAGAGCCTATTCCACAGCCCCCTTTCGCGCGCGATTGCAGGTCTGTTAATCTGTCGACACATAACCGCAGGAGAGCGACCATGACCGGATACCTTACAACACACGTGCTTGATACGGCGCGCGGCTGCCCTGCCGAGGGTTTGAAAATTGACCTTTACAAGATCGATGGCGAAACACGCACGCATCTGAAAACACTTGTCACCAATGACGACGGCCGCACCAACGAACAAATTATGCCCGCAGCCGAGTTTGCAACCGGCACTTACGAGCTGGTGTTTCACGCAGGCGCATATCTTGACGCCAACGGCACACCGCCCGAAGACCCGCGTTTTTTGGACATCGTGCCCATTCGTTTCGGGATGTCACAAGCCACGCATTATCACGTGCCTTTGTTGCTGTCGCCGTTCGGGTATAGCACTTATCGCGGCAGTTAAACGATCAGGGATGTGTCTTTGACCGCGCCCAGAATGCGTGTGATGACATAATCCATGAACAGGCGTGCTTTTGGGTCTTGCCGCCGGCGGTGGGTAAAAAGGCACGCCATTTGCACAGGTTCTGGCGGATTTTGTGTGGCAACAGGGACAAGCCGTCCCTCCCTGATATGTTCGGACACTTCAAAAATCGGCTTCATCGCGATCCCGTTTCCTGCCAGCGCCCAATCAGTCAGCACATCGCCGTCATCAGATTCGTAGCGTCCCGCCACACGGAATTTGCGCAGACCTTCGGGCGTCTTCAGGCGCCATTCAAATTCTTTTGCACCCGGGAACCGCAGGTTCAGGCATTCATGTCGCCCACTTATCAGCTCTGCGCCAGATACAGGGTTCCCGTGGGCCGCAATATACGACGGCGACGCACAAAGCACCCGTGCCACATCCGATATTTTTCGAATACGCATGCTGCTGTCTTCCAGTTGCCCCATGAAAAATGCCAGATCAAGCCCTTCTGTGGTCAGATCAACCTGCCGGTCAGTCAGGCGCAATCTGATCTTAACCTCTGGATATTGCGCCAGAAAATCGGGTACCAATGGCGCGATCAACCGGCGCCCCACGCCCAATGGGGACGCCACATAAAGTGATCCGCGCGGGCTGTCGGTGATGCTGACAACCTTCGCTTCGGCCTCGGCCACGGAATCCAGAATTTCGCGGGCACCTTCGTAAAATGCCTGCCCTTGTTCGGTTGGCGAAAGACTGCGGGTGGTGCGTTGGAACAACCGCACGCCAAGCCGCTCTTCCAGTTGGGAAATACGTGATGATGTGACTGCGGGCGAAATGCGTAAATCACGCCCCGCAGCCGACATGCCACCCAATTCGTAAACGCGTACAAAGGTCTGGATATTATCTAGATAGGACATTGTTCTGCTTTATTTGATGCTGCTTGGTATTTGACAGTATAGCAGGACAATACGTTCTCGCATAGTGTTGACAAAAGTTTGATTCTCAGGAGGTCGGAATGTATGATTTTGCAATCGTGTGGGACTGGATCGCATTTTCGATCCGCTGGCTGCACGTTATCACAGCCATGGCATGGATCGGCGCGTCATTTTTCTTTATCGCCTTGGATCTGGGTCTGAAAAAGGCACCCAATATGCCCGTGGGTGCGCATGGTGAAGAATGGCAAGTCCACGGTGGCGGATTTTACCATATTCAAAAATATCTGGTCGCCCCACAAAATATGCCCGAGCACCTGATCTGGCACAAATGGCAAAGCTATATCACTTGGGTTTCGGGTGCCGCACTTTTGATGGTGGTTTACTGGGTCGGTGGAGAGCTGTTCTTGCTCGACCCCACCAAAGCGGATCTGACGTTGTTTCAGGGTATTCTGATTTCTGGCGGGTCGCTGACACTTGGCTGGCTGGCGTATGACTACATGTGCAAATCCAAACTGGGCGAACATTCCACGCTTTTGATGCTGTTGTTGTTTGTAATTCTTGTGGTCATGGCATGGGGATACAACCAGATTTTCACAGGCCGCGCCGCACTGCTGCATCTTGGTGCGTTCACCGCGACCATTATGACCGGCAATGTGTTCTTCCAGATTATGCCCAACCAGCGCATCGTTGTGGCGGACCTGAAGGCGGGGCGCACACCGGATGCCAAATACGGCAAAATCGCAAAGCTGCGGTCTACGCATAACAATTACCTGACATTGCCCGTGGTGTTTTTGATGCTGTCAAACCACTATCCGCTGGCGTTTGGCACACAATACGCCTGGTTGATCGCGTCGCTTATCTTTTTGACAGGCGTCACGATCCGGCATTATTTTAACACGATGCACGCCACGGGTTCGGGCCCGCATTGGACATGGGGTGTGACGGTTGTGTTGATGATCGTGATCGCATGGCTGTCGTCGGTCCGTTCAGGTGGGGAAACCTACGAACAGGCGATGGCACGTGACCTGACCCCCTACGAGCAGCATTATGTCTCAGCAGCCGGGTTTGAAGACGCCTACACCACCGTGCTGGGCAACTGTTCCATGTGCCATGCACGCGAACCTGCGTGGGACGGTATTCGCTGGGCGCCCAAGGGCGTGTACCTTGAAACAAAAGGGGATGTGGCGCGGCACGCAGACCAGATTTATCTGCAAGCAGGCGTTTCACATGCAATGCCCCCCCCCAATGCCATCCAGATGGACCAACAATCCCGCGAAACGTTGATCGCATGGGTCAAAACAGCACGTGCAACCGATTAAACCGGTTCCCTGCTTTCCAACCACATACGTCAAATGACACACAAAAAAGCCGCCGCAAAATTTCTTTTGCGGCGGCTTGATCATGTCATGCAAATAAAAGGGCTTATAAACGGTCTGCCATGACACCAATCAGCTTTTGATGGTCCTTGTCGAAATTACGGATGCCTTCGGCAAGCTTTTCCGTGGCCATCGCGTCCGCGTTCATCTGCCAGCGAAATGCTGCCTCGGTCAGTGTAACAGGGGCCACACCACTGGCGTGATCCGGCGACAAGACGCGCGGCAAGACGCTGTTGTCATTGTCCATTTCTTCCAGAAGACTTGGTGCAATTGTCAGGTTATCGCAGCCAGCCAATGCTTTGATCTGGTCGCTGTTGCGAAATGATGCCCCCATAACGATCGTTTTGATCCCGTTTGATTTATAATAATCATAAATCGCCCGCACCGACTTCACGCCCGGATCCTCATCTGGGAGATAGCTGTCGCGCCCTTCGGCTTTTTTGTACCAGTCCGTAATCCGGCCCACGAATGGTGAAATCAGAAATGATTTTGCCTCGGCACAGGCCACGGCTTGCGCCATCGAAAACAACAGCGTCAGATTGCAGTCAATGCCCTCATCTTGCAAAACTTCCGCAGCGCGGATGCCCTCCCAAGTCGCGGCCAGTTTGATCAAAATCTTATCTTTGCCAACACCGCGTGTTTCATACTCGGCAATGATATCTCGCGCACGGGCCACCGATGCGACCGTATCAAACGACAGGCACGCATCAACTTCGGTTGACACACGGCCAGGCACAAGCGCGGCAAGTTCCGCGCCCATCGCAACAGTCAACACATCGGTCACTTTGCTGGCGTTCCACCCTGCCTTGCGGGCTGCCGCAAGTTCACGGGTCACAAGCGCGTCAGACGCAGGATCGGTCAACGCCTTTAACACCAGCGACGGATTGGTTGTGCAGTCGACAGGCTTGTGCAGCTTGATCGCGGCAACCTCGCCTGTGTCGGCAACCACCGTGGTCATTGTGCGCAGCTGGTCTAGAACAGTTGTCATATCAATTCTCCTTTATGCATCGTCAAATTTATGCATCATCAAAATTTTGCCTGATCGCAACATAGCGGGTCATGCCGGACTTGCCAGCCGCTTTGATTGTGACGCGCGCAGAATGCGATCTGTTGCGCGCCCTTTCTTACAAATCTACCGCTTGGCCTGTCCGCGCGCTTTCTTGGGCCGCAAGTCCCATTGCGACAGCTTTCATGCCGTCATCGGCCGTGACCTCGATACGACCCAACCCGCGCACCACGGCATTGAACCGCTGATGTTGATAAAACGTGGATCCATTGTGATCACCCGCCGCCAACAGCGTAGGATCAACCGGAATTTGCGATGTAAACGGCCCCTTGGGCGCACGCGGACTGATAATAAGCTGCGGCACCGGCGCATCCCCAAGTGCGGCAGGCCAAAACCGCCCCGGCCCCGGAACCTTGGCCTCGATTTTGCCCTTGGGACCAATTGCTGTGATTTCTTCCTGATACTCGGCCCCTTCGGCAAACATGCATAATTCCAACATTGCACGCGCCCCGCCGGCAAAATCCACGATCACATAACCATGGTCCCAGATGTCCGGCGTTTTGCCGTCATATGTTTCGGTCAGGTGATTGTGCGCCTGCCCCGCTGATGCCATCACGCGCACCGGCTCGTCGCGCAGGATCAACCGCATCAGATCAAAAAAGTGACAGCATTTTTCAACCAGTGTACCACCGGATTTCGCATTAAACCGGTTCCAGTCACCAATCTTTGGCAGGAACGGAAACCGGTGTTCGCGCACTGTCAACATTTGAACACCGCCTGTCGCCTGCGCGGCCTGTTCGATAAATGCGGCAACAGGCGGCATGTAACGATATTCCATCGCAACCCAAAGCGGGGCTGGATAGGTGGCTGCAAATTTTGCAATGACCGCCGCATCCGCAGGATCGGTGTACAGCGGCTTTTCGCATAAAACAGGCAGCGGCCGTATTGCGGCAATCTCTTGTAACTGTTGGACATGCAAAAAATTGGGGCTGACAATCACTAGCGCATCAAGCTGCTTTTGCGCCAGTAAATCCGCAAGCGATGTCGCGATATATGCATCACCTGCCAAAGTCGCGGCAGCCTGCGCAAGGTCAGTCACAGGGTCGAACACCGCCGACACTCGCCCATGGGTCAAAAGATTGATATTCTGAATATGTTCGCGGGCCATCATGCCACATCCGATGATCCCGTAATTTACATTTTCCAACTTTTTAGCCCTTTCCTAGCCACGACACATAGCGCGACTTGTCACTATCGAACCATGTGCGCGAAAACTCTGCCGCCACACCAGCGGCGGTGAAGCTAACCCTCTCGATGTAGCCAACAGTTGTCCCTGCGCGCAAATGGAACCTGTCAGGCACCCAGTCAGGCACATGGCCCACGCCAATTTCATCTGTCACCGATGCAATCACAACACCAAGTTCTGTGCGGTAAAAATGGTAAAGCGAGTCAGACAAGTCGCCTACCGTAATCACGTCACGGTACGCCGCATCAAGCCATATTTCCTCGACCGCGACCAACGCAGCACCCAAACACCGCAAACGGCGGATACGGTGACCTTGATCAGAGGAACCAAACGCACGCATAGTTTGTGGCTTGGGCAAACGGTCCACCGAAACAACATGCGCTGTGGGCAACCCGCCGCCGCCGATTAACTCGAGCCGGAAGAACGCATAGACTGACCCGACCGCACCGCGATTGCGCACATAGTTTCCAGACCCCTGCACGCGGTCCAACAACCCTTTTTCCACCAGATCAGCCAGCGCCTTGCGCAATGTTCCCACCGATATATCCAGATCGGCCGCCATGTCGCGTTCGGGCGGTAAACGTGCCCCGTCCACGAAATGACCCGCCGCAATTTCGCGGATCAGCATTTCACTGATCTGGATATATTTAGGTAAAGCATTGGGGCTAAGTGGCGGGTTCAAATCTGGGCCTTTTTCTGCTGTGCGCAAATTGATACACAATTGATTTGCATTATTGATCAACCCAAGCAAAGGTAATTGCAATAGATTCTTCTGATAGGACGCCATAGCCATGACAATTGTGCCCATCACCAGCCCGGATTTGGACGGCGCAGAAGTGTCCTGGTTTTCGGCGCTTTGTTCAGATGACTATCATTTTTTGGGTGTACCTGACGGTCAATTACGCTCGTCGTGGGACCATTGCCGTGACATCGCCCTTGAGGCCGAAAAGCAGGGATTTCGCAATATTTTGGCGCCATCGTCTTATCAAGTTGGCCAAGATACGTTGTCATACGTGGCGGGCATGGCGCCGCTTACGGACAAAATCAATTTTCTGGCGGCAATCCGCTGCGGAGAAATGCAGCCCATCATGCTGGCCCGCACAATTGCAACGCTAGACCATATGCTGCAGGGACGATTGACCCTAAACATTATTTCATCCGACTTCCCCGGAGAGGTCGCACCCTCGCCCTATCGTTACAAACGGTCCCACGAAGTGGTGCAGATTTTGCGTCAGGCATGGACCCAAGACGAAATCACCCACAACGGCGAGATTTATCAATTTGACAAGGTGCCCACCGGCCCCGCACGGCCCTATCAGACCAATGGCGGTCCATTGTTGTATTTCGGGGGGTATTCGCCCGACGCCTTGGAACTGTGTGGTGCACAATGTGATGTTTATCTGATGTGGCCCGAAACCCAAGACCAGATCGCAGACCGGATGCGCGCAGCACACGCCCGTGCAGCGGCCCACAACCGCACGCTGGACTACGGTTTGCGCGTGCACATGATCGTGCGCGATACCGAGGCCGAAGCCAAAGAATACGCCGACTATATTGCGTCCAAACTGGATGACGAATACGGTAAACTGATCCGCGACCGCGCGCACGACAGCATCAGTCTGGGCGTTGCACATCAATCGCGTGCACGTGAACTGGCGGACAAGTTCGGCTATACCGAACCCAACATGTGGACCGGAATTGGCCGAGCCAGATCGGGATGTGGTGCCGCCCTTGTCGGATCTACCGATCAGGTATTGTCAAAAATTGAAGCCTACCAAAAGATGGGCATCCGTGCTTTTATCTTTTCAGGCTATCCGCATATCGACGAGGCAAAGCATTTCGGCGCGCGCGTTATGCCCCATCTTAAAACAGTGTCCCTGCCCCATGCTTACGGGCGGGTACCTTCCAGCACACCAGCAACGCCCCTTGGCACAGGACCACGCATTTGAACCGTATCCAGATCACTCCCGACCTTTCCTTTTCACGCATCGTTTATGGCATGTGGCGGCTGTCGGACGACAGCAATACATCCGCGGCCCACGTACAGGCCAAAATCGAAGCCTGCCTGTCCCAAGGTATTACGACCATGGATCAGGCCGACATCTACGGTGGTTACGCCGCAGAAGAGGTGATGGGCGCCGCGTTAAAAGCCGCGCCTGATCTTAAAGACAAAATCGAAATTGTCACAAAATGCGACATCGTGGCGCCAGCCGGACGGCATGCTGCGGCCCGTGTGAAATATTATGATACATCTGCAGCGCATATCACCACATCGGTCGAGGCATCGTTGACGTTGATGCATATCGACACGATCGACACCTTGCTTGTGCACCGTCCCGATCCCTTTATGGACCACCATGAAACCGGCAAGACGCTGGATGCGCTGGTCGCGTCGGGCAAGGTGCGCAGCATCGGGGTGTCCAATTTCAAACAACACGACTGGACATTGCTGCAATCGGCAATGACGACCCCTCTGGTGACCAACCAGATCGAAGTATCGGTCACAGCCAACGCCGGATTCACCAATGGTGACGTGGCATATCTGCAAGAACGCAACATCCCGATCATGGCATGGTCGCCCCTTGGTGGCGGAACATTGATGACAGGCAAAGGTGCCGTTCAAGACGCGTTGCAATCTGTGGCCGTGGCGCATGATGTCGATACCGCCGCAGTGGCCATCGCATGGCTGATGGCGCATCCAGCGGGCATCATGCCTGTCATGGGAACAAATAATATTAGCCGGATCAATAAGTTGTCGGACGCAATGAAGGTAAAAATCGACCGGCAAACCTGGTTTGAAATCTATACAGCAGCACTTGGAAATGAGGTACCATAATGGACGCAGGCACTTTACAGACGTTCGATCCATCCAGCGACGCAGACAGCTTTCGCGGCGCATTGGGTAGCTTTGTGACGGGCGTAACAATCATCACAACCGATAGCCCCGAAGGGCCGGTTGCGATTGTGGCCAACAGCTTTTCCAGCGTATCACTTGATCCACCTCTGATCTTGTGGTCGCCAGCAAAGTCGTCGAAACGGTTCGAACATTTCGCAGGCTCACGCCGGTTTGCGGTCCATATTCTTGCGGCTGGTCAGCGCGATATTTGTGCAGCAGTGATCAAATCCAAAACAGCGATCAAAGATGTGCCGACCCATAAATCCCACTGCGGCATGCCCATTATCGAAGGTGCGCTTGCCACATTCGAATGCAGTCTTGAAGCGACACATGACGCGGGCGACCACGTCATTGTGGTTGGGCGCGTTACAAAAGCCCACCATCAAGGCGGCGATCCGCTGGTGTTTCACGGCGGT
>Ga0222645_100875_pt1 | contig 14945 bp, 13 predicted proteins | sample AntAcemetagen292_FD_179881 | JGI IMG/M metagenome (GOLD analysis project Ga0222645, IMG submission 179881) | Saline water microbial communities from Ace Lake, Antarctica - #292 | ecosystem: Environmental > Aquatic > Non-marine Saline and Alkaline > Saline | place: Antarctica: Ace Lake | collected...
AATCGCGGTCTTCTCGGCAGGTGTGCAGCGGAATCTGACGACGGTGTCTTTTATCGGCGTCAGCTCGTCGGGGTGCAGATCTTCAGATGTCATAGCAGTCTGCCTTCTCTTCGGGGGTTTGCGGGGTTTACCCCCAACGTGCTTCCCAATGTTGCGAAGGGGTCCGGAGGACACTGTCGCTACATTGGGACGGCTCGCTGTCTTAGATACGCCACCAATCCTGTTAAAATAGTTTCCATTTTGCATGAAACGCTTCATGCTGACCTACATGTGTTGATTTGCGGGTCGAATTGACCCATTTTTTCATTTCGCATTGACCCCTCTGGCTTATGATAACCGCATGGAAAATCTGCGGAATTAATGATAGCTGGTGGATCGCGACGTTTCGGAAAACTGGGTCAATTTCTCGCACAATTCAACATCGTGAGAACCTGCTGCACTCAACGAAACCCGCTTTTGGTGTTTTTGAGAATGCCCTTTAGAATGGTGGAATGCAATTTGAGTTTGATTTCGATCAATGCTTGACGGTGTGCTCCGTGCGACAAAGGAACTGGAAAATGGGACATATTCATTCATCTTTAAGAGGAATATTACCAATCTGGAGCGATGCTGAAAAATAATCCCGAGCACACGCTCATTTGTTAAGACTCTGGATTGGACCGATTGGCTGTTCGTTGGTTCAGGGCTGAATTATCAAAACATAGATTACACACATTTGATGGCGAAACTTCGTGGAAACCGAGAGATGCGAAAAGGGGGACGTCATGAAAAAACGCGGTAGTGAGGTCCTTCCGACTGCAGAGGTCCCAGAGCCTGCTCCCAAGACGCGAAATGTACCTTTGCCATGGCAGTCGCCAAAGGCCGCCTCGGAAGACAAGGAAGCTCCTGCGAGAGTCGCCGCGATCCTCAAAAGTAAAGGGTATCTGCAAGCCGACCAAGACTTTGCCTTTCTCGGTTCTGATGAAATGCGGGGCGTCCGTTTGCAGCTTGATTTCATGAAAGCTGAAAAGGGGCTCATAGTTCATGAGGTGAAGCATACGATAGTTGTGTTTGGCAGTACCCGTATTCCCGAACCCTTCAGTGCGCGTGAGCGGCTGGAACAGGCCCGAAGCGAGTTAGATTCTCATCCCAAAGACCCTTCTTTGCTGAGGATGGTTTCGATGGCAGAACGTGTTCTCAAGCTAAGTCGGTACTATGCGATTGCGCAGGAACTCGGCGATGTTATCGGGCGCATGAAAGAGGTCCGTGACGGTGGAAGGATTGCCCTGATGACAGGGGCGGGCCAGGAATGATGGAGGCTGCGAACCGTGGTGCATTCCATGCCGGGGCAAAGTCAATTGGTCTAAACATAACACTGCCAGATGAGCAGTACCCCAATCCATATCTGACGCCGGGACTCTGCTTCCGGTTTCATTATTTCGCCTTGCGGAAAATGCATTTTTTGAACCGGGCACGTGCTCTTGTGGCTTTTCCCGGTGGCTATGGCACCATGGATGAGGTCTTTGAAACTCTTACGCTGGTGCAGACTCGTAAAATCCTACCCTTGCCGATTATTCTGGTGGGGCGCGAGTTCTGGTCGCGGGCCGTTGATATTTCATACCTTGTTGAAGAAGGGGTCATCGATCCTGAGGACGAAGACCTGTTCTGCTTCGCTGAAACTTCTGACGATATTCTGCAGATCATATCTGACTGGTACACTAAAGCGGGCGAGCCATTCATTGAAAAACCAACAAACGAGCAATTGAATACCAAGACTTCACAAACCTGATCGGAGCTAAACTTATGAAACTTTCATTTCACGGTGCCGCCCAAAATGTAACTGGCTCCTGCCATCTGCTTGAAGCAGGTGGATTGCGAATTCTGATCGACTGCGGAATGTTTCAGGGCGCGAAACATGCGGATGAAGAGAATGCAGGTGATTTCGGGTTCAAGGCTTCAGAGATTGACTACCTGATGCTGACTCACGCGCATCTGGATCATTGCGGTCGTATTCCCGTGCTCGTCAAACGCGGTTTTTCTGGAGAGATTATTACTACTGCCGCGACTCGTGATCTCGCCAAACTGATAATGATGGATTCTGCACATATCCAGGAGGAAGACGCATCGCGGGCCTCCTGTCGCCGGCGACGCGGTGGGCATGGAGATATCCAGCCGCTCTACAACGAGATCAATGTGTTGGCCGCTTTGGATAGGTTCGGACGGAATGCAATTTACGATGAAGATATTGTCTTGAATGACGCTGTGACAGTGCGCTTCATTAATGCGGGGCATATTCTGGGTTCTGCATCTGTTGTTGTTGAGGCGGTTGAAAAGGGGATCAAACGTCGAATTGTCTTTTCAGGCGACCTTGGCAGCCCAGGTCATGCGATTTTGTCGAATGCAACACCACCGCCAGAGTGCGACTACCTCGTGATGGAGACAACCTACGGTGACAGGATGCACAAGGATCTTGATGCTTCAGTTGTGGAGTTTGTAGAGGCGATCAGCAAGACCATTTCCAGAGGCGGAAACGTTGTTATTCCCACTTTCGCTATGGAACGTACGCAAGAGATTCTGTTCCACTTGAAAAATGCGACCGAAAGTCGTGAATTACCCAGGTCGCTTACTGTTTTTTTAGACAGCCCGATGGCGGTGTCCGCGACTGAGATATTCCGCCAGCATGCTGACGGATTCAGTGACGAAGTTCGCGATGGATTGCTTGCTGGGAAACACCCTTTTAGTCCACCTGGTCTGCGCTTTACCCGTGAGACGGTCGACTCCATGGCGATCAATCGTATAAAGGGTGGGGCGGTGATTATGGCAGGGTCGGGAATGTGTACGGGTGGGCGCGTGCGTCACCATTTGAAACACAATATCTGGCGTCCGGAATGCAGTGTGGTTTTTGTAGGATTTGCTGCGCAGGGTACACTGGCACGCCAGATTGTTGACGGGGCAAAGCATATCCGGATTTCTGGAGAGGACATTCAGGTAAAAGCCGACATTTACACGATCAATGGGTTTTCGGCGCATGCCGACCAACGAGAACTGCTCTATTGGGCGTCAAAAGCGGGTAAGCCCGAGACAATTTTCCTGGTACATGGAGACTATGAAAAAGGCATGTCCAGCATGCAGGCTGAATTGGCGAAAAAGGGCCTAACTGTCCAATGCCCGACGCTGCATTCTGCAGTTGATCTCGAATAAGACAAAATGGGAAATACGGAGGTGTCATTATAGCAGACCTTGCTGCTCACCACAGCGAAAGTTCGCGATCTGCCCTTCGAGGCAACATGTGTGCTGTGCAGCATCCAAAAGAATTGGCTCGAACCAGACTTTCGCTGTGTGGAGTGTGATCGGCAAATTTGGGAGCCGAGGAAGTCGGTCATATCGAAATGCCTGCGCAGCAACCCTGTTGGCTTCCGCTGACAACAAGTGCCGGTTTTTCGAGGCTACTTGTGATGGATTTAAGGTAAATCCGCAGCTTGGGTCCTTCCGGCATTGTTTTGTTATAGGGTGGGCCGCAGCGCAGGAGCGCTTGTTTCCTAATGAATCAGCATAACTTAAACTAAGGCAGGTGGTAGAAGGGCAGGGTGGGCAGGCCAGCCACATGGTCGATGTCACCATTGGTCAGCAGCATAGATTTCAGCGGCAGATCCCGCAGGCCGGTCGGGTGCAGGGCCGTAGTCCGGGCAAGTTGGTCGCGGATGTCGGGGGAGGCGTTCAGGATCTCCCAGTCATGGCCCGTGGCGCTAAAGGCGTCGGAGGATTGGGTTTGCGCGGGAATGTCACCGCGCCGTGCCAGATTGCAGTTTTCACAACCGCAGTTCCATTATGGCAGGCCGCCGCCGGCGGCAGCGCCAAGGATATGTGCGCGGAACGTCACTTAAAAGGTGCCCGCGCACACCATGTTTCTACAACAGGTCGCCGCCAGCGTTATCAGCGCTGTCAGGGCCGTACATGTTGACCTCCATCCCGCAAGCAATTTCGCGGATGCGTGGTTTCGTCCAAGCCATGGTCGTCCTGCCTAAGAATTACGTGTCCTCAGACTATCGGGTACTGCCCGGCCCGTGTCTGTCATTCTTACGTCTGAGGTCACGCGCCCGAGAGGTTTGCGCCCGTCGCCTTGAGCGCAAAGGCAAAAGACCGCGCCGCATCTTCTAGTGCTGCAAAGCGCCCGGACTTTCCAAAATGGCCAGAAGTCATGTTTGTGCGCAACATCAGAATGTTGTCGTCTGTCTTGGTGGCACGCATGCGGGCGACCCATTTGGCAGGCTCCCAATAGGTGACGCGCGGGTCAGATACCCCTGCGGTTACGAGGATCGGCGGATAGGCTTGCGGCACCACGTTGTCATAGGGCGAGTAGGCGCGGATATCGTCAAAGGCCTGACGGCTCTCGATCGGGTTGCCCCATTGGGACCATTCCCCCGGCGTAAGAGGCAGCGTATCGTCCAAGATCGTCGTCAGCACGTCGACAAAGGGGACGTCGGCAATAGCCCCGGCCCACAGCTCTGGTGCCATGTTCAGCGCGGCACCAACCAGCAACCCGCCTGCAGAGCCGCCCTTAATGACGATCCGCCTCCGGTCCGTGTAGCGGTCAGCGATCAGCGAATGCGCGACGGCGATGAAGTCGTGGAAGGTATTAGGTTTGCCGCCGAACTTCGCCGCCTCGTACCAGTTGCGGCCCAGCTCCTCTCCTCCCCGGACGTGGGCGATGGCGTATACAAAGCCGCGGTCCACCAGCGACAGGCGGCTGGCGGAAAAGGACGCGGGCATGCTGGCCCCGTATGACCCATAACCATACAGCAGGCAGGGCGCGGTGCCATCCAGCGGCGTATCCTTGTGATATAGGATCGTCACCGGCACCTGCGCGCCGTCGTGGGACGGAGCCATCGTGCGGATTGTGACGTAGTCGGCGGGATTGTGGCCAGACGGGATCTCGACCGTCTTGCGCAGGGTCCGTACGCCGGTGGACAGGTCGTAGTCAAAAACCTGTTCTGGCGTTGTGGGCGAGGAATAGGTGAAGCGGAAGCTGTCGGTGTCGTATTCCGGGCTGGGATCGCTGCCGAGGCTGTAGGCCTGTTCGTCGAACCCGATGCTGCGGGCCGCGGCGATGGGCTCTCCTGCGGCGACATAGCAGATGCGGGGCAGGGCGTTGCGCCGTTCGGTCCAGATCGTCCAGTCCTTGTAGGCAGCAAAGCCCACGATCATGCGTCCGTCCTCATGCGAGATCAGGTCGGTCCAGTTGTCGCGGGACGGGGTCGCGACGGGCGTCGTCACGACCTTGAAATCATGCGCTTCGTCGGCATTCGTCAGGATCAGAAACGCATCGCCCTGATGTTCAATGTCGTATTCCAGCCCAGGCGTGCGCGGCTCGATTATCCGCGGAGCGGCGGCCGGATCGGCGGTGGGGATGACGCTGACCTCGTTCTCGTCGTTCATGCCAGTCGAGATCGCAATGAAAGCCCCGGACCGCAGGCGCGCAACGCTCACATGATAGCGGGTGTCGCCTTCGGTGTAGACCAGCGTGTCGGTGGTTGGATCGGTGCCCAGCTTGTGGCGGTAGACCTGGTTCGGATGGTGGCGCGCATCGACGCGGACATAGAACAGCGTCTGCCCGTCGGCCCAGGCGACAGAGCCGACGTCCGGGATATGATAATCCAGATCGGTGCCTCTGGTCAGGTCACGAAAGGTCAGCCGATGGAATTCCGACCCGTTCACATCAGAGGCCCAGGCCATCGTGCGGTGATCCGGGCTGACCTGCGTCGTTCCAAGCTGAAAATAATCCTCTGCGGCAGCCGCGGCATTGACGTCCAGCATCACCTCAACCATGTCGCCGTCGCGGAGCGTGCGGATAAAGACCGGATATTCCGCACCGCCATCGTAACGCACGCCATAGGAGTATGGGCCATTATGGCGCGGCACGCTGCTGTCATCCTCTTTGATGCGGCCGCGCATCTCTGCCACCAGCAGGGATTGCAGGTCGGCCGTATCTGCCATTGCGGCGTCGTAATAGGCATTCTCGGCTTTCAGATAGGCAGCGATGTCGGCGGGCAGTTGGTCGGGTGTGCGCATCGCCTCTTGCCAGTTGGGGGCCCGCAGCCAGCCGTAGTCGTCGGAAAGATCGACGCCGTGGATAGTCGTGATACTGGGGCGGCGATCGGCGGTGGGGGCTCCTGGCCGGGCGGGAAACGAACTTGGCATGGCGGTCCTTCGGAATTGATTGAATACAGTGTGGGCATCCGACCGTCGGATGACAATGGGACGGGGTGCGGCAACCGGTAATCCTCCACAAGGCATTGTCAGAGGACCTCTTCTTGAGGCGGGCAGGGCGAGCACTTAGCGTCGCGGGATGACAAAACCTTCCGCCTTTCGTCATTTTAAGGCGAGCCCCGAGATCATCCGCCTGGCTGTTATGATGTATGTGCGGTTTCCGCTCTCGCTGCGGAATGTGGAAGATCTTCTGCATGAACCCGGCATCGACATCAGCCATGAGACGGTTCGGTCTTGGTGGAACAGATTTCGCCCGATGTTTGCCGCTGAGATCCGCCGTAGACGGGTTGATCGAATGCGGGCTGGGATACATTGGCAATGGCATCTGGATGAGGTGTTCGTGAAGATTAACGGCGAGACGCACTACCTTTGGCGGGCCGTTGATCACGAGGGGGAAGTCCTTAAAAGCTTTGTCACGAAGCGCCGTGATCGCAAGGCCGCTTTGAAATTCCTCAGGCAAACCATGAAACGCCATGGTCGCCCACATATCTTCGTCACCGGCAAACTACGTTCCTACGGCGCAGCGATGAAGTAGATCGGCAATGTAGACAGACAGGAAACGGGACGCTGGCTTAACAATCGAGCCGAGAATTAACACCAGCCATTTAGACGAAGAGAGCGGGCCATGCTTCGCTTTAGGCGGATGCGAACGTTACAGAAATTCGACGCCCTCCACGCCTCAGTCCACAACCACTTCAACGCGGAGCGCCACCTCTCTCGGCGTTCAAATCTCAAGCTGAACCGCGCCGCTGCTCTTACCTAGTGGCGCGGTATCTGCGCAGCCTAAAATATTGAGGTTGCAATATAACTGAGGCTGGTTCGCATTCGTCTGACAGCGCCATCAAGCTGGTTAACGGCCACCTCGCCAAGGACATCGACGCCTTGATGCCATGTGCCTACGCCCCGACTGCCATCACCTCAGAATGAGCTCGTCCGGGACTCCCCGGCGAGCTCACAGGTCAGCGCCCCGACGGCAAAACCGCTGAACTCAATCAAAATATTAATGGGGTGGAGACGGCGGTTACAGCTCTCCCAGCATCAACATCAATGGATATTTTTGTGAGGCATTATTTGAAGAAATTGCGTTGATACTTTGATGGCTTACAGGCCCATCTCGCTCAAACCAGAGTGCTCGGTTGGTCGTGGCCCCTGCGGCCAGTGAAATAGGCGGTCCGCAGCATCGATCGGGACGTCGTTGATCGAGGCATGGCGCTCGGCCATGTAGCCGTCAGAATCGAACGCCCAATTCTCGTTGCCGTGGGCGCGGAACCACTGACCAGTGTAGTCGTGATATTCATAGCAGAACCGCACCGCGATCTGGCTGTCGCCGTGCGCCCAAAACTCCTTGATTAGGCGGTAATCGTGTTCGACTACCCACTTCTGCGACAGGAACTTCACTACGGCGGCGCGACCGGTCAGAAACGTGGACCGGTTTCGCCACCGCGTGTCTGGCGTATATGCTAGACCGACCGCCTCCGGATCCCGCCCGTTCCACACGTTTTCCGCCAGACGCACCTTCTGGACGGCGTCTGCTTGGCTGAAGGGCGGGACGGGCATGCGGGTCATGGTGACGGTCCTGTGCTAAGAAGCGGTCGCTCTGTTTCGCGTTACCAGCTGTTGTAGCCGAGGTATTTTCCCGACATCTCGACCTTGACCCGGTCGCCCTTGGGGTTTTCTTCACGCGTGACGGACATGTGAAAATCGATGGCCGACATGATGCCGTCGCCGAATTTTTCCTGGATCAGCGCCTTCAGCGTCGGGCCATAGACGCCGACGATTTCGTAGAAGCGATAGATGCAGGGATCGGTAGGGACCGCCTGCGTCCAGATCTTGGTCGGGCTTTCGGCCAGCAGGGACTCTGCCTCTTGCGGCAGGCCCATGACGCTGACCATCAACTTTGCCTTGTCCGCCGGAAAGGCATTCATGCCCATCGTGGCGGAATGGGTCCAGACAGGTGACATGCCGATCTTTTCGGCAATGCCTTCCCACGTCATGCCAGCCTGTTTCTTGGCTGACAGGATCATGGCTGTCACGTCTTCTTTGGTCATCGTCTCGGTCATGGTAAAGTCTTTCACTGGTTATTCCTCTCGGTCTCAGGTGTTGACGGCCCGCAGCGCGAGGCGGCGCTCTTCGGGTTCGTCGGTTGGAGTTGTTCGGTCAATCCGCACCGCCTCTGGACGGTTGGTGTCACCGCCCGTTAGTTGCTGTCCGGCCAGTTCCTTTGAGCGCTTGCCAAGGAACTGCACCAGATGGTTGCGGATCGCGTAGTAGTTTGGATGCTCCACGATCTCGGTCCGGCTGCGGGGGCGCGGAATCGTAATTTCGACGCTTTCAGCAACGCGGGCAAAGGGGCCGTTGGTCATTAAAAGAATACGGTCAGCTAACAAGATCGCCTCGTCGATATCGTGGGTAATCATAAAGACAGTCTGTTCGGTCCCGCCCCAGATCTTCAGTAGCTCATCTTGGATTGTGCCCCGCGTCAGCGCGTCCAACGCGCCAAAGGGTTCGTCCAGCAGCAAAAGCTTGGGATGGTTCGCAAAGGCGCGGGCTATGGAGACGCGCTGGCGCATCCCGCCCGACAACTGGCTGGGCTTGCGGTGGATCACGTCGCCTTCCAGCCCGACCATACCAAGGAATTTGGTGGCATGTTCAGTGACCTGCGCTTTGGTCCATTCCGGATGGCGGGCGGCAACGCCGAATGTCACGTTCTTCAACGTCGAAAGCCACGGCAAGAGCGAGTAGTTTTGAAACACCACACCCCGATCAAGGCTGGGGCCTTTCACCTCTTGTCCGTCCATGACGACGACGCCGCTGGTCGGGTCGGCAAGGCCCGCAAGGATGTTCATTATCGTGGACTTGCCGCAGCCAGAATGGCCCAAGATGACGACGAATTCACCCTTTTCGACCCCGAAGGTCGCATCCTCGAAGACGGTCAGCTGTCCACCCTGTCCGTCGGGGAACCGCTGGGTTAGCTTCTCGATACTCAGAAATGGTTTCATGGGAATTCCTTATTCGACGTAGGCGACGCGGCGTTGCAGCAGGCCGAACAGCGCGTCCAGCAGCATGCCAACAATGCCAATCATGAGGATTGAGAAGATCACAGAGGTCAGGTCGAGGTTGTTCCACTCGTTCCAGACATAATATCCGATGCCAGTGCCGCCCACGAGCATCTCTGCCGCGACGATAACTAGCCAAGCGATCCCAATCGATATCCGCATGCCGGTCACGATGGTCGGTGCGGCAGCGGGCAAGATCACGGTGAAGGCGGTCTTTAGCGGCCCCAGCTCGTGGGTTTTGGCCACGTTCACCCAGTCGCTGCGCACCCCCGCCACGCCGAATGCGGTGTTCAACAGCATCGGCCAGATCGAACAGATGAAGATCACGAAGATCGCCGACGCCTCACTGTCTTGGATAATGAACAGCGCCAGCGGCATCCACGCGAGAGGAGAGATTGGGCGAAGAACTTGGATGAACGGATTGAGCGCCTTGTAAGCCAACGGTGACATGCCGATGAGGAACCCCAGTGGGATCGCGATCAGGGCGGCCAGCAGATACCCCGCCAACACGCGGTAAATGGAATATGCTATCTGGATGCCGATGCCCTTGTCATTGGGACCGGCGTCATAGAACGGATCGCTCAACTCTTCCCACGCCTTGACAATGACCTGACTGGGTGGCGGCACTCCCGCACGGGGCGCACCGACACCGGACAGCTTTTCGTATTCCGTCAGCTCTCCCACCGCCTGCTGGGACGGGATCGCGATCTCCCACACCACTAGGCCCGAAATCAAAAGCAAGACCGATAGCAGTGCCGCGCGGGCGTTGAGGGAAAGTTGCTGCATGCCCTACGCCTTCTTGATCGCAAAGCTGTCGACGTAGGCGGCAGGCTCTGCCGGGTCGAAGGTCTTGCCCATGATCATGTGGGATTTGTAGGATTCCGCTGGCGCGGTGTAGCCCAAATCCTCCATCACTTTGCGGCAGTCGGCGGCAAGGTAGACCTGTTCGGCCACTCCCTTGTAGTCGACGTCTCCCTCGATGTAGCCCCAGCGCTTCATCTGGGTCAGGATCCAGACGCCCATCGACTGCCAAGGGAAGGGATCGAAGTCGATGCGGTCGGGGACCTGCTTCACCTCGCCGAGACCGTCTGCGTAGGTGCCGGTCAGCACCTGTTCGATGACCGTCACCGGCTGGTTGAGGTAGTTCGCGGGTGCGATGGCTTCCGAGATTTCCTTGCGGTTTTCTGCCTTTGACGCGTATTGCGTTGCGTCCACGATGGATTTCAGCAGGGCACCGTAGGTATTGGGCAGCTCCGTGGCAAAGGACAGCGGCGCAGCGAAGGCGCAGCAAGGATGGCCTTCCCAGATCTCCTTGGTCAACAGGTGTATGAACCCGATCCCTTCGTAGACGGCACGCTGGTTGAACGGGTCAGGCGAGAGGTAGCCGTCCAGGTTTCCAGCCCGCAGGTTCGCGACCATTTCGGGCGGCGGCACGACGCGGATCTGGATGTCGACGTCAGGGTCGAGGCCGAATTCGGCCACATAGTAGCGCAGCAGGAAGTTGTGCATCGAATATTCGAACGGCACACCGAAGGTCATGCCTTTCCACATTTTGGGGTCGCGCTTATCAAGGTGTTCGTTTGACAGCACAATGGCCTGACCGTTGATGTTTTCCACGGCGGGCATGATGTAGGGTTCAGCCACGGACCCTGCCCCCAGCGTCATCGCTAGCGGCATCGGCGTTAGCATGTGGCTGGCGTCGTATTCTCCGGCCAGTGACTTGTCGCGGGCGACGGCCCATCCCGCTGTCTTGATGACCGACGCGTTCAGCCCGTAACGGCTGTAGAAGCCCAGCGGTTCGGCCATGATGATCGGCGTGGCACAGGTGATCGGCACGAAGCCGATATTTAGGTCGGTCTTCTCCGGTTTGCCAAGGTTGTCCATGATCGCGGCCTTAGCCTCGTTGATCGGAAACACTGATGCCAACGCCGCAGCCATCGTCGAGCCGCCCATCATGCCCATGAACGACCGCCGCCCGACATCGCTCTGGCCGAAGACGGACCGAACGATAGCGCTTTCGACGGCGCGCTCCATTATGCCTTCAGAGGTCGAGAGATCGATCATGTCTTCCCGCGCGACGGCGGCGGTGACACATCCGCCGCATCCGCAGTCGGTCCCATGCCGCAGATCGGTCTTCGACGAGAACGGGTTTCCTAGGCTTTTCAATGTCATCGTTCACTCCATTGCTGATATGCGCTGATGGTGTCTGAGCTTGCAGTCATTCAAAAGGGCTCGTTCTGTTTCTATGCAAATTCATATTTACTAACGAATTCAGTTTATTAATGGATTTCTCCGTCACTTTGACAATACGATTTTTCGTAATTTACGATTTTTCGTATTGCCCTGCAGTCCGTCGGCGGGTTTACTTCGGGCATGACCGGACTCACGCACTCTTACGATTCACACCTTGCGGGGGCCTTCGGGCCGACCCTTCTGGTCGATCTGGGGTCGGATCGCATTCTGGCCGCTACCGCCGAGGCCATCGACCTGTTTAGGGATGACGATTTGACTGGGTCGCGCCTGTCGCACCGCATCGCCGCCGATTTCACCCAACTGATCGTCTTCATCGATGAGGTCTTTCATCGGCAGGAGGCCTGGACACGCCGCGTGGCCCTGCAGACTACAGAGTTGCAACGGCTGACATGCGAGGTGCGCGGCCGGGTGATGCCTCAGGTCGGGGACGGGATCATCCTGCTGAACATCACCGACCTTGATGCGCTGGATGAGCGGACGGAACGAGCGGAAGCCGCCCGGATGCATGGTGGTGGTCTGCTGGAATGGCAGCGTGCCCAAGCATTTTTTTCCGAACTCGAACGCCAGAACCAGCTTATCCTTAACGCCGCAGGCGAAGGCATCTACGGCGTTAACGCGGACGGCAAGACGACCTTCGTGAACCGCGCCGCACAGGAGATGCTGGGTTGGACCAGCGACGATTTGCTGGGCCGCGACATCCACAACATGATCCACCACCACCATCTTAACGGTGACGTCTATCCGTCTCAGCAATGTCCTATCTACCAGTCCTTTCGCTTCGAACAGGTCAACCGGATCGAGAACGAGGTGTTCTGGCGCAAGGATGGCAAACCGATCCGCGTCGAATACGTCTCGACCCCGATCTACGAAGGTCAGGTGCTGGTCGGTGCCGTCGTGATCTTTCGCGACATCACTGAGCGCTGGGAGAATGAATGCAAGCTGCGCGATGCGATGGAGGAGGTCGGTGCCTTACGCGATAGCTTGATGCAGGAGAACGCCTATTTGCAGGAGGCGATCAACATCGAACGCGCACATCATCACATCATCGGCCATTCCGTCGCAGTCCGTGAGGTGATTGACCAGATCGAGCTCGTCGCGCGGACCGACACGAACGTGTTGATTACCGGCGAGAACGGGACCGGTAAGTCGCTGGTCGCTTCGGCGATTCACAATGACAGCAGTCGCAGCCGCCGTCCGATGATCCATTTTAAGGGCGGTGCGGTGCCGACCGACACGATCGAGAGCGAGCTCTTCGGCCACGTCCGTGGTGCGTTCAGCGGTGCCCTGCGCGACAAACCCGGCAAACTGGAACTTGCGCACGGCGGCACCCTGTTTATCGACGAATTGGGGGACATTCCCCTCGACCAGCAAGGCAAATTGCTCGAGACCTTGCAGCGCCGGTCCGTTACCCGGCTGGGCGAGGACCGCGAACGGTCTCTCGATTTGCGCGTCATTGCGGCGACTGCTCGGAACTTGGAGAGGGAGGTGCAGGCCGGACGCATGCGGCACGACCTTGTGCTTTTCCTGAATGTTTTTCCAATTCACTGCACTCCCTTGCGGGATCGTCCGGAGGATATACCCCCGCTGGCATCGCACCTGTTGAAACTCGCGTGCAAACGCCTTGGCCGCAGTCAGCCGATCGTCACCGAAGGCATTATGCGGCAGCTGCAACGCTATGACTGGCCGGGCAACGTGCGCGAACTGGCCAACGTCATCGAACGTAGTGCGATCGTATCCCATGGCGGAAAATTGGTTGTTGATATACGCAACCCATCCGCGCCCAGCGTGCGCAGCGCCGCGACGTTGCTGACCGAGGCTGACATAGAACAGATTCGGATAGTCAATACGATTGCGTGTCTGAAAGAGGCCGGTGGCCGGGTGTCCGGTCCTGACGGTGCCGCGGCCTTACTCGGGATCAGGCCGACGACGCTGTATTCACGCATCCAAAAACTTGGGTTGTCGTCCGGGGATTGGTAGGTTGTTTCATGAGTGCCCCGTCTATTTGTGAAGCACGAAGTCGCGGCCTCAACTTACGAGCAAGAGTTTATGACAACTGACTACAGCTTTAAATATCTGAAGGTAGACGTGCGTTTATGATTGCCCATAAGCGCTCCTGATTTCGCAAATTGCGCTATCACGGAGGCAAGGCTACGAAATAGTTTTCTTCCGTGCAGGAAGAGAGATTGGCGGATATGCGGGGATGCAGTACGCCGCGTTGCTCCCGGGCTTTACCTGACCTTTGGACAGCCCGCAGCTAACGGCAGGTCTGAGCCCGAAGTTGACAGATGCTGCGGCGCGCTTAGACGGCAGGTATCGGGAAACTGAAAAAGCAATCGACGAAATCTCGTCCCAACGCCGACCTTCGATCAGACTGCACAGAATGTCTCATCATGGCGTGCCGATCGTTTAGCAAGACCATGGCGCATGACGGGGCCGATGGCTTTGCCAAAACCAATCGTTTAACCTATTTGCCGTACATTTTTAAAGCGGGGCCCGAAGCTCGCGTGCTTGGGCCCCGCCGTAGCCGAGCGTCTTCCGTATTGAACCGAACGCAGCATTGGTCATTCCACTTGATGCAAAAAGGAAGTTCACACTGAGTTTTGGCCCGGCTTAGTCAAACATATCGGGTTGATCTTCGACCAGCTGGTTCCATATCGTCTGGAAGTGTAGCCAGCCGATATATTCACTCCCGACGTGTTCCCGGCTGTAGCGCGCCCTATCTGCGGGGATGCGGATGGGATCGACCCCCGATGCCGCGATGGCAAGTTGCTGCTGACAGCACCGCTCCAGCGCTATGAACCAGAATGCGGCTGCTTCGATGCTGTGACGGCTGGCGGTCAGAAGGCCGTGGTTCTGATGCAGGGCGGCCTTGACGCCCTTGAAGGCTTTGGACACGTCACTCCCTGCGTGGTTCTCCACTGCGACCGCACCACCCTGTTCGCCGATTACGACATGATCCTCGAAAAAGGCACAGGCATCTTGCGTGATCGGGTCGATCGGGCGGCCCGTGGCGCACCATGCGGTGCCATAGGTGGTGTGCGCATGGCACATGGCGATGATGTCGGGATGCTCTTCATGGACATTGGCGTGCAGCACAAATCCCGCGCGGTTGACCGCGTAATCGCCCTCGATCACCTTGCCCTCGTGATCTACGAGGATCAGGTTCGACATCTTCACCTTGTCGAAATGAACGCACATCGGGTTCGTCCAAAACAGTTCTGGGCGCTCCGGGTCGCGTACGGTCAGGTGTCCGGCAAAGCCGTAGTCGAAGCCCTGTTGCGCGAAGGCGCGGCAGGCAGCGACGAGGCGTTCCTTGCGGTGGCGGCGTTCCGCCGCGACGCTGTCGAATTCGGGCAGTTCGGGAAAGATCAACCCCTCCTGCTCCGGCTG
>Ga0222645_100876_pt1 | contig 14941 bp, 14 predicted proteins | sample AntAcemetagen292_FD_179881 | JGI IMG/M metagenome (GOLD analysis project Ga0222645, IMG submission 179881) | Saline water microbial communities from Ace Lake, Antarctica - #292 | ecosystem: Environmental > Aquatic > Non-marine Saline and Alkaline > Saline | place: Antarctica: Ace Lake | collected...
TGATTGTTGAAAACCCGGAGCGTTTAGGCTTAGCCCAATTGCATCAGTTGCGCGGCAGAGTGGGGCGTGGCTCGGTAGAAAGTCATTGTGTATTAATGTATTCAGGTCCGCTATCTAAAACAGCCAGTAAGCGTCTAGGTGTTTTACGTGAATCAACTGACGGCTTTTATATTGCTGAAAAAGACTTAGAAATTCGTGGCCCAGGTGAAATGTTGGGGACTAAACAAACTGGCATAGCCGACTTGAAAATCGCGGATTTAATACGTGATGCAGCGCTTATTCCAGATATAAAAAATATGGCTGAATATGTATGGCGCGAATATCCAAGTAACTCTCAAGCACTCATTGGTCGGTGGCTGGCATATAAAGAGGAGTACGGGAATGCGTGATCAAAATGTGTCTATCAATGCCCAAAGCGGGCAGGATGGTGGTATAGGAATAGTCATTCTTATAGAGGATCGTGACCGCATATCCCCTCAAGAGGATGCAAAAAAGCTATCTGCTGAAACCGGTTACCCTATCGTAAAGCGGGGTTTCAACGATACTAAAGTAAAATCAAGTAAGCCGTCATCAAAACATAAAAAACCACATACCAACGCACAAAAAATGGCAAAACGAAGCACGAAAAGCGATAACGCTGTTGCCAACGTAAACATTGATAGCCAGTGGCAACTCGTCTACACATCCAATGGGCTTGCCCTGCGTTTTAGCAATGAACCAAGCTGGGGTGATATTATAGTTGATTTCAATTCAGCGGCGCTTAATTATCGCAAGCAACATGGTGGCGGGCGCAATGAGGCGCTAGCGAAAGCAATTGGTATAAAAGGTAAAGATTCACTGTCAGTGATTGATTGCACTGCAGGAATGGGTAACGACAGTTTTGTTATGGCAAGTGTTGGTGCTCATGTCATCATGTTAGAGCGCAGTCCGATTATCGCAGCGTTGTTAGAGGATGCGCTAAACCGTATTGAAGCTGTTGCTGAATTACCCGAAAGATTATTGCTAGTAAAAACCGATGCAACAGACTATATTTTGAAGCAAGGTGCAAAAAAAAATGCTAAACCGTTGGCTGACGTTATTTATCTTGACCCAATGTTTCCGCACAAAAAAAAGTCAGCTCTGGTGAAGAAAGAAATGCGCGCATTCCAGCAGTTGTTAGGTGCAGATATCGACAGTGCGCAATTGTTGGACGCAGCACTGAACCATGCAGGTAGCAGGGTCGTGGTTAAGAGACCTATCTCGGCGGAACCGATTGAACTAGCGTGTGGACGTAAACCCGACACCGCAATTGAATCAAAAAAACACAGATTTGATGTGTATATACTACACTGATATTCTGAAACAAATAATCGCAAGTTGCCTTTATACGAGTAAGAATACTCTAATATAGACACACAATAGAATAACAAGGAGTGACCATGATTGAAGTAGGCAGCACATTACCAGAAGCGGTATTCAGTATCTTACAAGATGGTGAAATAAAAAATCCAAATACAGGTACTTTATTTAGCGAAAAGAAAGTTGTCTTATTTGCAGTTCCGGGCGCATTCACACCTACCTGCTCAGTATCTCATCTTCCAGGATACATTGCATTGGCTGATAAAATTAAAGCACAAGGTGTCGATGCCATTATTTGTATCGCGGTAAATGATGCTTTCGTTATGGACGCTTGGGGTAAGTCACAAAACGCTGACGAAATTATGATGTTAGCAGACGGCAACGGTACTTTTGCCCAATTGATTGGTCTCGATATGGATACTGACGCGTTTGGTGGCATTCGTTCAATCCGTTACAGCATGATTGTCGAAGACGGTGTTGTTCGCGCACTCAATGTCGAGGACCCTGGTCGTTTTGAAGTCAGTGATGCTGAAACCATATTGAAGCAACTGTAAGCAATATTTCACTAAAGCGAACGCATTTAGTAAAACAAAAGCAAGTAAAACAAGCCATCTAGTTGATGGCTTGTGATTAAACAGCGATAATGTTCTGTGTTTATAACAACGAGTAGTAACGTGACCAAAACAGAAGTTATTGTAATAGGTGCTGGCGCCGCAGGTTTATTTTGCGCAACTGAAGCTGGTAAGCGAGGTCGTAAGGTCATTGTTTTTGATCATGCAAAACGACTAGGTGGTAAGATCCTCATGAGTGGAGGCGGTCGTTGCAACTTTACTAATACGTATACGTCGCACGAAAACTTTCTATCTCAAAATCCGCATTTTTGTAAGTCCGCACTAAGCCAATATACACAATGGGATTTTATCTCATTGGTAAACGAATATGGCATCAAGCATCACGAAAAAACACTTGGCCAACTTTTTTGTGATGACAGCGCTAAAGATATCGTCGATTTGCTCTTGGCTGAATGCAAAAAAGCCAATGTTGATATTAAGAATAGAACAGAAATTATCGGCATAGAATATGTCGATAATCGTTATGTAGTGAATACCAGCCAAGGTGTTTTTAGCAGTGAGTCATTGGTCATTGCAACGGGTGGCTTGAGTATGCCAAAGTTAGGCGCAACACCGTTCGGCTACAGAGTTGCTGAACAGTTTGGCTTGCCCATTATCCCAACAAAAGCCGCCCTTGTGCCATTTACGTTGCAGGAACATGACAAGGCCGTAATAGGCGAGCTCAGCGGTATTTCAGTTGATGCTAATGCAAGTTGCAACAACACCAATTTCAATGAAAGTATTTTGTTTACTCATCGTGGTTTAAGTGGCCCCGCAGTGCTGCAAATCTCGAGTTTTTGGGACCCAGGACAAGAGGTGGAATTTGACCTTTTTCCAAATGCTGATCTGCTCCAAGACTTACTTGAGCAACAGCAGTCAAATCCAGAAATACAACTTTCTACAGCACTTGGAAAACATTATTCAAAACGTTTTGTACAAGCGGCTATTCCGTATTTTGAATTAGACAATAAGCCGCTTAAGCAATACAACGCAAAACAGTTGCAAAGCGCAGCCGACGCTTTTACGCAGTGGCGAATTAAACCAAATGGAACTGAAGGCTATCGGACTGCGGAGGTCACACTGGGCGGCGTTGACACTGACTATGTTTCATCAAAAAACATGCAAGTTAAGGATCAAGAAGGATTGTTCTTTATAGGTGAAGTACTTGATGTAACCGGCTGGCTAGGTGGTTATAATTTTCAGTGGGCTTGGTCTAGTGGATGGGCTGCGGGGCAGGTGGCATAATGTTTTATTAGATGGTAAATGAAGAAAAATGGAATTAAATGGAGACAAAGTTACGCTGTATTCGCTAGGGCTTGATCTTAAATTTTGCAAATGTTGAGTTTAGAAATCTGACAGTAGGCAAAGTGCTATAACCGGCCGTCCGGAGCGTGTTCCGCTTATCGCCGGGATGGGCGGGAAGACGCCGTTAGATTTGTAAAGTTTAAGAAGGCTTTCATGCCCAAACCTGCCGAAAGCACTTTGGATACCTAATACCCGGTAAACCTCCTTTCCAACCAAAGCTGACCTCGCAAAGTTCCACTTCCTTTTTAAAGTTGACACTTTAAGCATCTGAGCACATTGGTAAAGGTAAAAATTATCGAACTATACTATGTTCGTGCACAATTTGTTCGCTTGATAATAGCTGACGTATATTGAGACCTTAATTAATAATTGTTTTACCTTAGGTTTCATTCTTGTCGTTCAATCATCATTTCTTTGAGCTTGATATCTCCAGGCAAGTTCTCTGGGTCGATTCTTGTAGAGTGCATCTGTTTGAGTTTCCAACCATCAGGTGTTTGCACTACCACAACACTTTCCAACCAGGCAAGAATAGTTTCTTTGCCATCCCCAGTAATCACCGCCTTGTTCCAATAGTTAATGAGTTCCACATCTCCAAAATTTTGGGTTGATATGATACTAAATTGATTCTTTCTGATGTTACTTGATGGTTTGATCAAACTTAACAAATAATCCATATCCCAAACTTCACCGACTTCGAGTAGCAAAAAATCTTCCGTGGTTGCCTCTTTGATCATATCGTGATCAGCATAAGATATTCCTGAGAATATCTGTACCACTGGTTCAAATTCTTTTCGTGAATCTGCTATTGCCATCTTCGACAAACAGATAAGTACAATAATTAAACATTTTGTGAACAAGTGCATAATAATTTCTCTTTTAAAGACTGCATAAATATTAACACACTTATTTGGGGGGCATTTAGCATAATGTATTGAGGATAGGACAAATTAATGCTTCGGACTGACCTTGGATGCATATCTCTTTCAGGGCGGATCGATGCCTGCAAAAGGTTTAACTTTGGTGGTGTTTGTATTATACCGTTTAATGAGTTGCCAGCACCGTTTTCGTCATTGAATGTGCTATTTGGATAATAGAATGGCAAAAATCCGTGGAATTTCCGATGGGTCAATAGTCGGCTTTTGCCTTTGACAGGGGCCGTAAGCAAAGTTAAAGCTAATGACTGCAATGTCGGACTTCTTGTAATAAGCATGACGGAAGCAAACGGCCGCTCCTCGCTCAAAGGCACCGTCAGAACCCTCTATAAATCACTTCTGTTAATTAGACTAAAATTAGACCTCCATAAACACAGGAGATTCAAAATGAACGAATTAACAATTTATCATCCTAAAGAGCCGTGGAATAAAAATAAGCTTGTTGGACAGAAGTTACCATTAAAGCTTCAACAAATTTGGGCTATACGTGTAAGGTTGGAGCTGAACAAGAAAGTTAGAGATTTAGCATTATTTAATCTCGCGATCGACAGTAAACTGCGTGGTTGTGATTTGGTAACTCTCAAGGTTAGGGATATCGCTCACAGCAAGACTATTCAATCACGCGCTATTATTGTACAACAAAAGACGGGAATGCCGGTCCAGTTTGAAATAACGAAAAATACGAGAGCGTCTTTGTCTGCTCACATAGAGAAATCACGCGTGAGTAATTCTGCTTACTTATTTCAGTCCAGGATCCACTCATCACAACACATCTCTACTAGCCGGTACGGACGCATTGTTGATAATTGGGTGGCATCTATTGGATTAGATATAACTCAATATGGCACCCACACGATGCGCAGAACCAAACCTTCGTTGATATATAAGAAAACAAAAAACTTAAGGGCCTACCAACTATTGTTAGGCCATCGAAAGCTTGAAAGCACAGTTCGATATTTAGGAATTGAAGTTGAAGACGCTTTAGATGTGTCTGAACAGATTGAGGCTTAGTTTATCAGTCAGCCTCCGGTGTTGAGGCTGGCCCTTTCGTGCTCAGGCTGTGTGAAAACTCAAAAATAAGAAGTTTTGCGTCTATTAATTCTGTTGGCACTGCCTTAATGGCAGACTAAGCGCTAATTTTTTCCAAAAATAAATTAACTCAGTAATTTGGGATATGTGAAAAGTTCGAGCCTGGGCTAGTGAATAATCCGATCTACATGCTAATAAAGGCTTAAATCACGCGTTTTGAAGCTGCTACCCTTTGATAGCTGCCATTAGTCCAACTGGCCCCATTATTGTCATCATTCTTTTTAAGTTATACGCAAACACATGAAGGCTTGTTTCCGTACTTACATTTTTTAGTCTTCTGGTTAAATAATGAGTAGATCCCATCCACATTTTAATCGTGCCAAACGGGTGTTCGACAGTTTGTTTACGAGTCACTGCGATATGCGGTGCTTTCTTTAGCCGCTCATGCATACTGTCTTCTACTGAGTTGCGTTGGTGAGGAAGGGTATTGCCCGCAGGGCAAGTATATTCGTCCTTACCAAGGTTATACGTAAACTCCGTTTTGTTAAAAATACCGGCTTCAGCTGCACCCGATGTATCACTTTTTGGCACTAAGACATCTGAGCCGGTATCAAGAACTGCTTTGATATCTTCTCGACTGTAATAACCTTTATCCGCTATAAAGGTTATGTCTTTCGTCTTCAGCGCATCCTGAACTTGAACCGCCACTTGATGTAATTTTCCTCGGTCTGTTGTTTGCGTAACTTCATGACTAACAATTAGGTGGTGCTTAGTATCTACCGCTGATTGTACGTTGTAACATACTTGGCGTGTCATGTTGCTGGTTTTCATTAGGCGAGAATCGGGGTCAGTCAGGGAGACTTGTTTATCTGGGTGCTCGTTCACCTTAACTTCTATTTCTTGTAATTCAGCGAGCCTATTTTTCATCCAAGCAAGCTTTTCATTCATTAATGTGATGTCACTATCCGACGTTTCCCGCTTGTCTTTTTCAGCTAATAGCGATAAGTAATGGGCGATACTATTTTCAATTCTAACGATGTGGTCATGTGCTTTCTTTGGCGTATAGTTATTTGGCTTGCTGTTAACCGCTTTAAATTTGCTACCGTCAATTGCCACCATCACGCCTGAGAACATATTCATTTCACGGCATAGTTCAAGGAAGGTTCGGCACGCATTCTTAATACCTTTTCCGTTGTCCTTTCGGAAGTCCGCAATGGTTTTAAAGTCCGGTTGCAAGCGCTCCAACAACGACATTAACTCAACATTCCTATGGGTTTCTTTTTCAAGTCGGCGAGAAGATTGAATTCGATTTAAATAACCGTAAATATATAGTTTTAGCATTGTCCCTGGATGGTATGCAGGACGATCCGTTGCTTTCGTTTGGACTCTTTCAAAACCTAAGGTTTCAAGATCTAAACTGTCGACAAATATATCTATAACTCGGACTGGATTTTCTTCAGTGACGAAGTCGTCAAGCGCTTCTGGGAATAAAGTTGACTGATGTTTTGATTGACCTTTAATGTGGTGAGACATAACCGGTTTCCTCTAGTTTGGCTTACCGCTTTATTATACTAAACTACCGCCTATACTTGGATCGCTAGCTAAGACTGATTGATCATAAGCAGTTCATACTTAGACCAAAAGGTGATCAATAAATAGTTTTCACACAGCCTGAGCGATAAGCGGACATAGAGGTTTCAACAACAATTTCTTGAGTTTTCCCGAAAGCGGCCCTACGGTCAGTCGTAAATCAGCCTCTCATTTGTCACCATTGCTTGCTCAAAATTCACGGATGAAGATATGTGCTAGCAAAGCAACGAACTGAAACGTATAAACGTCACCGCCCTGAAATGTCCACTTCATGCCGCCACTTCGTGTCGAGAGATATTTGCCAATGCCGATGAACCAGAAAAACTAGTGACCGGCGCTGTTTGGCCTAATTTGCACCAAACAGCAACCTGCGAGCACAAGTGACGGCATCACAACGAGGAAAAAACAGCCCTAAACTTGCCAGTAAAGAAGAAGATAACCAGTCTGACAACTAGCAGGTAATCTGCCTTATCACGCTAGGTCAATGTCATGGCTAGCAGGGACTGCTCAGCGCCCGGTAACCGGCTAGTTAGAGCGAGTTTTCAATATTGACATTACAGAGTGCGAAAAATGTCAAAAGCACAACGTGACGATAATTGCCTGCATTATAGATACTGTTGTTATTCAAAGAATATTGGCACATTTAGATAAAAAGTACCCCACTTCTAAACAAGTACCGCTATTACCACCTTTGCGTGCACCACCTGACGAACAGTACGCAAACGATTTCAAAATCCAACGCGACTTCAACTTTGGTGCATAGACAACAAGTCAACATACAATACTAAGAAATAGAGTACTTCATGGTAGGAGTTTTGACATGCCGATCAATAATTTTCTGTACCAATGGCCTATCTACGCATGAATTTGAAGACTCACATGCCATGCAAAGCTTCCCCAACCGAACATTTAAACAAACCAACCTAATCAAAAATACAGCTGTTACAGAGGGTAGTAAATAGCTTTAATTCTCCTTATACTCATAATTACGATGAAGTTAAGGCAGTTGTGGCAAACAATTCGATTCATCATGCTAGTCAATATCAGTCTCGAATTGTGCTACCTGTTAAAACGGTAGATTAAGGTCTTATTTGTCAGTGTGACAAATGGCGTGCACTCAATAACTTGTCTCGAGCGATTGCTAAAGCTTTATGGCTGCGATTTTGTTCAACGATGAACCTCCTCACCGTTGTCCCTAGCGTTTAAAAAGTAGGGAATTGAGAGCACGATAACTCGATGGACGAGTAAGGCTGCGCAAAGAAAAAGGTATGTCCAGAAGTAGGTGTCAGGAATGCTCGACTGCATATATACATGCAAAGGCAGTAGTATTACCAAAATGTCGACCAATCGATGAATTTTCTTCCACTTTTGTTTGAGTCTTTTCTGCATCCATTTAGGTGATGTCACTGCTAGCAAAATTAATATAATAAGCGCTGCCCAGCCGACGAGAATAAAATATCGGCGTAACTCATATATTAATAACTCTATGTCAAAGTCCAGTTCAAAATACAGGTATACAAACACATGTATTAAGGTGTAATAAAACGCATTTAGCCCCAACATTCGTCTATTATAAATTAAAAAATTCCAATCGGACAAACGCTTCCCATAGCGAAATTTTGCTAGTCGACAAAATGACGTTGCCCACCGGCGAATAGGCACAATTGCGTAAGAAATAATAAAAAATATAATTGCGCAATGGCCGCTTGTATTCATCAAAAATTCATAGGGATTAGGCCCCATTGAATTAGTATAGTAACGAAAAGACAAGTGCAACGCTGGAACAATGCAGGCAATCCAAAAAAACAAATTGACTATTTTAGGATGACGAGAGCAGGTCAAAATAAATGAAGTCAATATTTACACTAACAAGTTAAGAACATCATTTTTATATAAAGTGCGTGCGAGTTCACCGTAGCCATTTAGCATTTGAGTTCGGCGTTTTTTAATCTCGCCAAGTCTTACTTCTTTACGTTGACTCCAACGTGGATGCGCAACCTCAGGATTAACATTACCGTAAAAACCGTATTCTGATGCGTTATATTGTTCCCAAGTTGTGGCAGGCTGAGAGTCAATCAGTTGAATTTCGCGGATCGCTTTTATACTCTTATAGCCATATTTCCAAGGCACAACTAGGCGAATGGGTGCGCCATTTTGACTCGGGAGCGGCTTGTCGTAAATGCCAGTGGCAATAAGTGTGAGAGGATGCATCGCTTCATCTAATCTCAAACCTTCAGTGTATGGCCAGTTAAGTACTTGACTGCGCTGCCCTAGCATAACAGCTGGCTCGTAATGACCGATTAATTTAACGAATTTGGCCTCTTTTTGAGGGGTAACTAAGTTCAAAATATCTTTTAACATGACTCCTGACCAAGGTATGACCGCCGACCACCCCTCGACACATCGCAAAGAATAGATACGTTTTACTTGTTCAAAAGCCAAAAGTGCTTTCACGTTTACGGTGATTGGATTTTCCACTAGCCCCGTTATTTTCAGTTCCCACGGGTTAGTAGATAAATCTTTACTGATGTGTTTGACCATTTTTTTGTTGTCAGTAAACTCCAAATAGTTGTTGTAGCTTGTGGTCAGTTTTTCAGGTGTAATTTGTTCTGTTAGTTCGCTGGCTAGCGCAGGTTTTGAAAATAGCTGAGAACTTATCGGTAGCACAGAAAGTGCCGCGAGTTGCTTCAGCAATATGCGGCGTTCTTGATATACTTTTTCGGGTGTAACAATATCGATAGTTTTATTTTTCAAGCATTTGCGCTCAGGTCAGTTAAGGTTTCCTATAGATTTCTCATCTGGAACACGTAGTTAGCTAAATGTGTAATTTCCGCCTCACTCAATTGATCTCCCCAAGGCGGCATTTGCGAAGAACGTCCTACCTTTTCTCCGCCTTCTTTGATAATTAAGGCTAAATATTCCACCGGCATAACGCTTTCGGTTAAATTAAAAGGGGGGGGCGTTTTAATCACTTTTGCCATACGACCATCACCTAAACCATTTACGCCATGACACAGAACGCATCTTGATTCAAAAAGATCTCTGCCAACTCTTGATTTCAAAGACTGAACAGGCGTATTCGCTTTTAAAAGCGCAATCGATTTTGCAGCGTCATTCCGTAAAGAGATAACAAATAAGGTTACTGACTGAATTTCTGTCCAAGTAAGTTCGTTACCCAACGGAGGGCTAAATTCACTCATGTTGTCTAACATACTGCCCATTGCGATAACGTTAAATATTTCTTCTTGTGTTTTTGCTTTGCGAACAATGCTCAAATTTGTATCCGGATATGACTTAAGCTTGAGTGGTATTGCCCCTTCGCCCATCCCCTGAGTACCATGACATAGTGCACACCTCTGCATAAAAACCTGTGCGCCACGCTCCAGAGTTGGAGTAGTATCATCTTCCTTTTTCAATACTGGACTGGCGGCAGCGTAGTTAGACACTGAAATAAAGAGTCCAACCAGTATGTAAACGATTAACTTATGCAAAGGAACTCTCCTATTATTCGACTTTTATCGTCATTTTCATGTTTGGATGAATAGCACATTCAACTTCAATTTCGCCGGCTTCTTCAAATTTAACGTCCTTATGCTCACCTTGGGGAAATGAGCCTAAATCAAAAAACTTAGTGTCCGATAAACTGAAAACATTGTGGAAAAAGGGATCTTCGTTTTTAAACCTAACGACGTCACCTTGTTTAATAGTAATTTCTTTTTTAGTGAACTCTTTATTTTTTTGACCGACTTCTACAACTGCTTGTGCTGAAGCTTCGAATTGAAACAACGCATTACTGACTAGCAATGATGCTGCGGATAAACAGATAAGCTTTTTCATTTTTATATCGTCCTAGTGGTTTAAAGGTAATACTGGAAGTGTAAACGGCGCTGGTTTGGACGTTAACGCTTCCATAAATACAAGTAGGTCTTGAACTTCTGACTCAGTCAAATTAGCCGGTTTAAAATTGGGCGCAATATTCGTTTTAACCACACCACCTTTAACATAATGCTCAACCACATCCTTCAGCGTGGTCGCTGAACCATCATGAAAATATGGGCCACTTAAGGTGATGTCACGAATAGTTGGGGTTTTAAATGCGCCTTTCATGAGTCCAAGCGGTCTTTGCGTATAGCGCCCAACGTCTGGATTTTCGTCACCCCATGAAGCGAGACCAAGATTATGAAAACCGTTATCAGTAAAATTAGGCGATGAATGACACACCTCACAATTACCTTTGTTAGGATCTGTAAATACTTTAAAACCTTCTATTTGTTCAGGCGTTAACGCTTCGCTGTCTCCTTGTACCCATTGATCAAAAGGAGAGTTACGACTCACAACTGTGCGCTCAAAACTAGCCAATGCTTTTGCAAGCGTCACTTCGCCAACAGACTCGTCCGGATAGGCATTTGCAAATAAATTTGAATATTCACTATTGGAACTTAAAAACGCGACAAGCTCGGTTAAATTCATGTTCATTTCTTCATTTGCCATCATCGGACCAAGCGCCTGATCCTCCAGCGAGCTTTTTCTTCCATCCCACATTTGAATGCTGTTGTAGCCGGTATTCGTGATCACTGGTGAGGCCCTTTGCAGCACCATGCTTTTATTGCCTTTTGCGGTAGGAAGTCCATCGGACCATCCAAACATAGGACTATGACAAGTTGCGCACGACATATTTTTATCCCCACTTAAACGCGGATCAAAAAACAGCATTTTCCCTAACTCAGCGCGCTCAGGGTTTAATTTATTGTCTTGAGGAGCAGGCACTTCCTCGGGTAAGATCCAATCTTGTAAGCTAGCGTGGCCAGCCTCAAATACTCTCTCTTCAAAGGGCACTTGAGCCTGAGACCAAGCGGAAATAGTTAACAATATTACGGCACTCAACACGTTTTTTACCTGTTTCATAAACAAACTCCGGTTTTAAATTTCGACACCAAATTATTTAACTCTAGCGACGTATTCTTAAATTCAGACGCCTCATCGCTCAGCTTTTGCATATTATCTTTTGTTTCTGCCGATCGATTTTCTAAGTTGTCGAGAAAATTAATAAGCTCACTTACGACTTCAAATTGTTGCTCAAAAGTATTAGCCGCTTTTACCATGTGCTCTCTCGATTTTGTCGAGGCGTCGACCGATAAATGTAATTCATCTGTAATAGAAGAAAACGTGTTTATATTTTCCTCCAAAGAAACAAAGTTTTCATTAAACGCACTTGAGGTGTTTTCAACCTTCGAACTCATCTCGTGGGCTAGATCTGAAATCTCATCTACTGCCTTACTTGATCGTTGAGCTAAGTTTCTAACTTCATCTGCAACAACCGCAAAGCCTCGGCCTTGCTCGCCTGCTCTCGCTGCTTCGATTGCTGCATTTAATGCTAGTAAATTTGTTTGCTCTGCAATGGACCTAATCGAGTCGGTAATAGTGGTTATTTTTGCTGCAGAAATTATAAGTTGTTCGGTGCTGTGCAGTATGGTTTCGCTTTTTTGTCTAAATGCTTTTAACTTATCGAGTTCGACGGTTATTTTTGTTTGATAGGCCGATGTATTATCAACAGTTTGATTGGCGAGTGATTTGCTTATATCCAAACCTGCCTTTACTTGCTCAGCGATTTCATTTAAAGATTGCACCCTTCCTTGCAGCAGTGACACGTCTTTGAGCACTTCATTTGAATGGGTTTGTGTCGTTTGAGTATAGGTAGATACTGAATCTGAAGTATCACTTACTCTTTGTGTTTGTCGACGAATACTACAAACAATATCTGAAATATTACTAATAGAGTTAGTTAATTCACCATAGGCAACGCCAATTTCGTCACTAGGTACATAAGGTGGTGAGCTTTGTTGGGTTAAATCGCCTGAGGAAAATGACTTTATTGAAGCGATCATCATTCTCAATGTACTTTTGAGGCCTTTTTGCATTATCCAAATCATCAAAATAATGGCAATCATAGCAACAAAGATAGCCATCACAATTGAAAATGCAATATCTTTACTTTCTTGATTGTTTGACTTAACAAGTTGACTTAAGGCTTCTTTTTCTTGCAATAGAATCTTTTCTGCAAGTAATTCAACGACCATTCTTTGTTCAGCGCTTTCATTGAGTAACAGCATTGCTGACTCATCTTTGTTCTGTCTACCTGCACCAATAACATTCATTGTGATCGGTTTTAGTTTTTCAAACTCTATAATTAACTCAGAAACTTTAGGCTCGTTGGGAATAAACGTTTGTAAGTTAGCGATGGTCTCTTCAATGATGGCTCGCGACTTTATGGAATCTATCGCATACTTTCGGATGTCATCAGATGAAGTGCTGGCTATTAACGACAATATGCTTGTTTTATCGTGATTAAGTGCGTTGATAACTTGTCGCGCTGCGCTATCACGTTCATTCACCTGCTCAATTGCATGGGTAATTTGGTTGCTTTGATTAAGCAATGTCGTTATCGTAACAATTGTCACTATAATCGTTACCAAGATTGTCGGTACGGTAACTAGGAAAATCTTTAATGATAACTTTAAATTGCTAAAAGAACGCGTGAAAATTGATAACATAGTAGTCCTGGTGTGACTCGCGGTTATTTGAATTGGTGCTTGTTAGTAATAGCAAAGTGATGCATGGCAACACTCTTCTATTTCCTTTATAACTATCTACAACTATCGGCTAGTACAAAAATCACTTGAACCGTTTTTAAAAAATCACTTAAATAGATCACAAAATACTCAGTGAAACTTCCAAATAACGACATAGTCCACAGTAAACTAGGACTATATTCGTTCAATGACCCTTTCTATATATAGATATTTAGATCGATACATTTAAATGGCATACGTGACTAAACGGCGGGGACAGAAATTACGAATAAAGTTAAATTGAAAAATAGCGCTTAGCAGTGTTATAACAACAATCTCTTGCGTCAGACGCCTTTCATGATGAGATGGTCGAGCTAGTCCATACCGTCAGCCTGCATGTTTCGGCAAAAAGCTCCAATAACTACAAATGGTAGTAAAAAAAATCCGAAAATCCCAAGTATATAACTTAATCTTTCCCGCTTGTTTTCGTAAACTCTAAATTTATAAACACAGATAGCGCTGCTTATAATGGATAACAAAAACATAATTACTATAAACATAAAATCCCTATTACAATCTAAAACCTTTATTCATTTAGAACCATTAATTGCTTTCGAATCGCGCCTCTTTTCTTCCAACATAGCGATATATTTCTGTTCTTGATTTGGATAATTTTCTGCAATATATTGTGAAATACTCTGTAAATTCACTACTACTTGAGCATTCGTTATGTGCTCAAAAACAGATAGCATAAGTTCGTCACTTTCTAAACCATAGAAATTAAGTTCAGTAAACTTAGCTAAAGCCAACTGAGCTACTGGGGAAGATTTATCTACGGATGCTTGGGCGTAAACTAGATCCTTCATAAGGGAAGCGACGACCTCTGGTCTATACCCACTCGGCCAATCTTTTTCCTCTGGAAATTTATCGCCAATAGTGTAGTTCGGTATATAATATTGAATGCTCTTCTCAAGTTCCACAATCGTTCTAACAAGATTTGCGGAACTAAGTGCACTAGTTGATAAATCTTCATTTGGTTCGAAAGGAGTAGAGTTAATTCGACTTTCGGCAAGTTTAATAGCAGTTTGGGAGTAGTCTGACTCGGACAAATACTCTAGCTCTTTCTCTAAAGGCAAGCCATTTTTGACTAGTATTTTATACTCCTCAATATTATTAAAATACAAACCTCCATAAAGGTTGTCACTCAAATTAATATACAAATCTAAGATATGACTTTCAAATTTAGAGGAAACAAAAACATAATCAAATGTATTATTATCCTCTCCTTCCGTTTCTATTTTAGAATCATTGATATTATAACTAGAATTATTTTGTAAAGCAGGCTCTTCAACGTTTGTTGTTTCAACCCCAACGTCACCAATAACTATACTATTTTTTTCCGAGATATCTGTACCAAAGAGGCTGTACGCTATAAGTAGAGCAATGAAAGATAAAAAATAAACAAAATATTTCATTAAAGCCTCCTATGGACTACCAACTGACCCACCGCCTAATCCATTAGATTCGCAGTTATCTTTAAAGTCCTCTTTGTAATCTCTACATTCTT
>Ga0222645_100877_pt1 | contig 14926 bp, 13 predicted proteins | sample AntAcemetagen292_FD_179881 | JGI IMG/M metagenome (GOLD analysis project Ga0222645, IMG submission 179881) | Saline water microbial communities from Ace Lake, Antarctica - #292 | ecosystem: Environmental > Aquatic > Non-marine Saline and Alkaline > Saline | place: Antarctica: Ace Lake | collected...
TTCAACAGTACTAATGTTAGGTGCCACCGCCCAAGTTGCAGGTTGTGCTAGAAAAGTCATTTGCACACCGCCTAATAAAGAAGGCAAAGTGGCAGTTGAAATTCTTTATGCGGCCAGCTTATGTGGTATCGATGAAATTTATCTTGTCGGCGGAGCACAAGCAATTGCAGCCTTAGCACTAGGTACTGAAAGCATTATTAAAGTCGATAAGATTTTTGGCCCTGGCAATAGTTATGTCACTGAGGCTAAGCAGCAGGTAAGCCTGATCCCAGCAGGCCCCGCGATTGATATGCCCGCGGGTCCATCTGAGGTGTTAGTCATTGCTGATGAGCAAGCTAACCCAGTGTTTGTTGCCGCTGATTTACTATCGCAAGCCGAGCACGGTGCTGACTCTCAGGCTGTTTTGGTATCCAATTGCGATAAGCTAATCAAAGCGGTTAAACATCAAGTAACGCTGCAGCTGGCGACATTGAGCCGTCAAACTATCGCTGAAAAAGCGGTACAACATAGTCGTTATATTTTGACCGTTACCATAGAGCAAGCTTACGAAGTCAGTAATGCTTATGCGCCAGAACATCTTATTGTGCAAGTTGAAAACGCCCGCGATAGCTTAGATAAGTTAACCAATGCTGGTTCAATATTTGTAGGGCAGTGGTCGCCTGAATCTGCGGGGGATTATGCTAGTGGTACCAACCATGTATTACCTACTTATGGTTATGCTCGCAATTATTCCAGCTTAGGCTTAGCCGATTTTATGCGCCGTTACACAATTCAAGAGTTAAGCTACCAAGGCTTAAAAAACATCGGTAACGCGATTATGGATCTAGCTGATGCAGAAGGTTTAGATGCACATAGGCAGGCTGTGGCGCTTAGATTGAGTCCTGAATACTTACAAATTGAAGAATCATGAGTGATTTAGTTGATAAGTTAATCTGCGAGAATCTTAAAGCGTTAAAGCCTTATGAGTCAGCTAGACGCATTTTTGCTGGTGGTAATAGCGAAAGTGAAACTTGGCTAAACGCTAATGAATCACCTTTTGCTAATGAATTTAATGTCGATACAGCGCACTTTAACCGTTATCCAGATTGCCAGCCCCAAAGTGTGTTAATACCTTATGCAAAATATGCAGGGGTACAAGCCGACCAGTTGTTGGTAAGCCGCGGAGCTGATGAAGGTATTGAGTTGCTTATTCGTACGTTTTGTACGCCGGGCAAGGACAGTATCTTAATCTGTCCGCCTACTTATGGTATGTATGCTATTAGTGCTGAAACGTGTAATGTGGGTATTGAAAAAGTGCCACTCAAAGCCGATTTTACTTTAGACATGCCTGCAATTAGCGCTTATCAAGGCAAAGTGAACCTAGTATTTATTTGTTCACCCAACAACCCAACGGGTACTTCCATTGGTAAAGCGCAGCTTAAACAAGTATTGGAACACTTTGCCGATTCCGCACTAGTTGTGGTCGACGAAGCATATATTGAGTTTGATGCCAGTAATACTTGGGCAACTGAGTTAGCAACGTACCCTAATTTAGTTATATTACGGACTTTATCCAAAGCATTTGCATTAGCAGGGTTGCGTTGTGGCTTTACCTTAGCCAGTAGCGACGTAATACACAGTATTATGAAGGTGATTGCCCCCTACCCTATGCCAGAGCCCGTAGCACAAATAGCAGCTCAAGCACTTAGTTCAAGAGGGCTGAAACAAATGTCCGAGCAGGTCGAATACATACGGCAACAAAAACTGTGGGTCAAGCAACAGCTTAAGCAATTTCCTGAGCTAGAGTTAATCGGTAACGACAAAGCTAATTTTATATTGTTTCGTCATCCGCAAAAGCAAATACTCATGGATTTTTTAGTAAAAAATTCAGTACTTATTCGCGATCAATCTAAACAAGTGAGCTTAGATAATTGCCTACGCATTACGCTTGGCACCCAACAACAAAATGAAAAGTTACTAGCATTAATAGCAACATTTTTTGTACAACAAGGAGAATCAGCATGAGCCAACAACCTATTCTTTTTATTGATCGTGACGGTACATTAGTCGAAGAGCCTGCCGTCGACAAACAGCTTGATAACTTAGAAAAGTTAGTCTTCGAACCACAAGTTCTACCTGTGTTGCTTAAGTTACAACAACACGGTTTTCGCCTAGTGATGGTGTCAAACCAAGATGGCTTAGGAACAGACAGCTTTCCACAGGTCGATTTCGACTTAGCTCACAACAAAATGATGGACTTTCTTACAAGTCAAGGTGTTACCTTTGACGACGTATTGATTTGTTCACATTTTGACACTGACAACTGCGCTTGCCGCAAACCTAAACTAGGTTTAGTCAAAGATTATTTGCAACAAGGTAAAATTGATTTTACTCGTTCGTTTGTTATTGGCGACCGTGATACTGATATTCAACTAGCTGAAAACATGGGTATTGTTGGTATTAAGTACAGTCGCAGCAGTAACAACTGGCAAGCGATTGAAAAACAATTGTTGGCTTCAACTCGTGTGGCTCACGTAGTACGTAAAACGTCTGAAACTAATATCAATGTCACAGTAGACTTAGACTCAAGCGCTAAATCAACTATTCACACGGGCCTGGGCTTTTTTGACCATATGCTTGATCAAGTCGCGACGCATGCTGGCTTTGAACTAACACTCACTACAGATGGCGATTTACACATAGACGATCACCACAGCGTAGAAGATACAGCCCTTGCACTTGGTGAAGCCCTTAAAAAAGCTTTAGGTGATAAACGCGGTATTGGCCGTTTTGGTTTTGCTTTACCTATGGATGAATGCCGCGCTGAGTGTATTATAGATATATCTAATCGCCCACACCTAAAATTTGATGCTAAATTTAGTCGTGAAAAAGTTGGCGAAATGGCTACCGAAATGGTGCCACATTTCTTTTACTCCATGGCTCAATCAATGGGTTTATCAATGCATATTTCGACTACCGAAGGCAATGCCCATCATCAAGTTGAAAGTTTGTTTAAAGTATTTGGTCGCGCGCTGCGACAAGCTATACACAAACAAGGTGAAGCGTTACCCAGTACAAAAGGTGCTTTATAAACATGGCCTCGCAACAAATTGTCATCATTAATACTGGCTGCGCTAATATTTCATCGGTAAAATTTGCGGTTGAACGTTTAGGTACACCAGTCATCGTTAGTGACGACATGCGGGTGATTCAAAAAGCTGATAAAGTATTTTTACCCGGTGTTGGTAGCGCTAATGCGGCTATGGCCAGCATTGAGAAAAAACGATTAATAGGTTGCATTCAAAGCCTGACACAACCAGTGTTAGGCATATGTTTAGGTATGCAATTAATGGTCGAAAAATCACAAGAAAGCTTGAGTGATAACACTCCTTGTTTAAGCCTGATGCCAGGGCAAGTGAGACGTATGCAAGCAGGTGATTTACGCTTACCACATATGGGCTGGAATACGGTCACACCGATTGATAATGCACCTTTATTTAAAAACATCGATACAGGAAGTTATTTTTATTTTGTTCATAGCTTTGCCGTAGCGGTTTCAGAACTCACCATGGCTAGTTGTCAGTACGGAATGGAATTTTCTGCTGCTATTCACAAAGACAATTTTTTTGGTGTGCAGTTTCATCCAGAGCGCTCAAGTGATGCAGGCGCACAACTTTTGAAAAACTTTATTGATCTATAAGGTTTTGATAAAACGCAACGTCATAAAAAGCAGTACGCTAAAAGCAATGTGGTACAAAACAGAATCATAAAAAAGGTTAGTAAACAAAATATGATCATCCCCGCTATAGATTTAATTGAAGGCTCAGTAGTACGCTTATACCAAGGCGACTACGCACAAAAAACTGAATACAAACTTGACCCAATCGATGTGGTGAATAGCTATGCCGATCAAGGGGCGCAGTGGTTACATATAGTCGATTTAACTGGTGCTAAAGATACCAGTAAACGTCAACTCGAGCTTATTGGAAAAATGGTTGCCACTGGGCGCATGTTGTTTCAAGCAGGCGGTGGCATTCGCACTGAAGATGATGTGAAACAGCTGTTAGATATCGGCGTAAAACGTGTGGTCATCGGTTCATTGGCGGTTAAAGAGCCTGAACTAGTTAAAGGTTGGATAAAAAAATACGGTGCCGAGGCCATTGTGTTAGCACTGGACATCAACATTGACAAGTTAGGTAACAAATTTATAGCTACCCACGGTTGGCAAGAAAACTCAGGCGTGTCGATTGAAACATTACTCGAAGACTTTTTATCTGTGGGTGCTAAACATGTACTGTGTACAGACATCAGTCGTGATGGCACCTTACAAGGTGCAAATCATCAGCTTTACACTCAAATGACCCAACAATTTCCTAGTGTAGGTTGGCAAGCATCCGGTGGTATTGGTAACCTTAACGATATCGCAATGCTGAAACCTACCCAAGTCACTGGAGTCATTTTAGGCCGTGCACTTTTGGAAGGTAAATTCACAGTAGAACAAGCAATTGAATGTTGGAATACAGCGCAGTAACACATGATTAGTGTGGGTTAATTGGCATATGCTAGATAAGCCCAGCAACATTCAAATATAACAATAAATTAGGAAATTATAATGGCGGCTTTTGGTACGGTATTTATGCCTCATATGGCGTTTACTACCTTTGAAAATAATCAATGGAGCGAAGCAACAATTGTTGCATCTGACAGCATTCAATTACATCCCGGTGCTCATGTTTTACATTATTCCAGCACTTGCTTTGAAGGGTTAAAAGCTTTCAAACATGCTGATGGTAGTACCCATATTTTCCGGATGGACCAAAATCTTGCACGTTTTGAGCAAAGTAGCCGTCTATTATCACTGCCAGATATTAACCCAGCGCAAGTGTCGAAGATGGTATTAAACATTATTGAGCAGTACAGCGCTGATATTCCTGAGCCGCCTGGGTCGATGTATATCCGCCCTACACATATAGGCACAGAGGCAGCAATCGGCAAAGCTGCAGCACCTAGCAGCAATTCTATGTTGTATGTGCTCATTTCTCCTGTCGGTGACTACTTCGCTGGTGGTGCCAAACCACTTAGAGTATTACTCGACGAAACAGGTATGCGTTGTTCCCCACACATGGGCATGATCAAAAGTGGTGGTAATTATGCCAGTGCACTGGGTCCAATTTTAGCAGCAAAACGTGATGTTCAAGCTGATCAAATATTGTTTTGTCCAAATGGTGATGTACAAGAAACAGGCGCAGCTAATTTCTTGCTAATTGACGGTAATGAAATTATTACCAAGGCATTGGATCAAACTTTTTTACATGGTGTCACTCGCAGCTCAATCTTAACTTTAGCCGCAGACATGGGTATGAAAGTTACTGAAACCCAATTAACCGTCGATGAATTATTAAAAAGAGCTGCCAAACCTAATGTTGAAGCCGCGTTATCAGGTACAGCAGCGGTGCTTACATCTGTAGGTACACTTATTCACAATGGTAAAGAACATTTGGTAGGATCGGGGGCACATGGCCCAATAACTCAAAAGTTACGCCAAGCACTAAACGATATTCAGTGGGGCAAAACACCAGACAAACACAACTGGTTGACTAAAGTAGGTTAACCAAAAATAAATTAACTGATAGTAGGTTAACTGGAAGTAAGTTAGCTGAAATAAGTTAATGAAATGAAGTTAGTTACTTTAGGCCACAATATTGACGGCTTGACGATACAAGCTAAGCACAGCAGTAACTTGAGGTGTTAACACAAGTTTTATTTTAATTTTTGCTCGTGGCTTGTAGCTCACGTTTTATTTTCGCTTTTAGAAAAAAACTTGCGGCTTGTAGCTAAAAATAATAGTTTTTTAAGGTTTTTTTATGTTGGCTAGACGTATTATCCCCTGTTTAGATGTCAAAGATGGCAAAGTCGTCAAGGGTGTGAAGTTTCGTAATCACGAGATCATCGGCGATATAGTGCCTTTAGCTCAGCAATATGCCGAGCAAGGTGCTGACGAACTGGTATTTTATGATATCACTGCATCCAGTGATCAGCGGGTTGTGGATAAAAGTTGGGTGACCCGCATCGCTCAAGTAATTGATATTCCCTTTTGTGTTGCAGGCGGCATTAAAACGGTTGAAGAAGCGGGTAAGATATTAGAAATGGGGGCGGATAAAATATCTGTTAACTCCCCCGCCCTTGCTGATCCTGAATTGATCACCCGCTTGCACGACACTTTCGGTCAACAGTGTGTGGTGGTAGGTATCGACAGTTTCTACAATGAAGAAACGGGTAAATACCAAGTTCATCAGTACACGGGTGACGAAACACGCACTCAGATCACCGCTTGGGAGACAGCTGATTGGGTCAAAGAAGTACAACAGCGTGGTGCCGGTGAAATTGTCCTTAATTGTATGAACCAAGACGGTGTGCGCAAAGGCTACGATATTAAACAATTGGTTACTATTCGCAAAAACTGTTTTGTACCCCTAATTGCTTCAGGTGGCGCAGGTGAATCTATACACTTTAAAGATGTATTTGAACAAGCTGACGTAGATGGCGCATTAGCCGCATCAGTGTTTCATAAAGGCATTATTCCTATACCAGTATTGAAAGCGTATTTGCGACAGCAAAATATCGCAATAAGGGACTAAAAGACTAAAAGCGTTCAAACCGCAAAGAACACAGAGAGCACAAAGCAACAGATTTGATATATATTTTTCTTCTTTTTGTGTTCCGTTTGTCCTTTGTAGTGAATAGTCTTGTAGTTTTTCAATACATCAAAGTAGCTCGCATCGCGTGACAGCTGGCTAAAACATATTAGAGATTAAGATGATTATTACAAAACAAAATGTGGTAAAACTAGCTTGGGATAAGATGGAAAATTTGATCCCTTGTATCGTACAAAATGCGGTCAGTGGTAAAGTATTGATGCAAGGTTTTATGAACCAAGATGCGTTAGATAAAACCTTAGAAACAGGTTTAGTTACTTTTTTTAGTCGCTCCAAACAACGTTTGTGGACTAAAGGTGAAGAGTCTGGAAATAGTTTAAATCTAGTGGAAATCAGCAGCGATTGTGATGATGATTCATTACTTGCCTTAGTTAATCCAATCGGACCTACGTGCCACCAAGGCACAGAAACATGTTGGGCAGATAGCCAGTCCGCCGACATTAGTTTTATTGCTGAATTAGAAAGTGTGATTGCCTCGCGCAAAGGTGCAGACCCTGATTCTAGTTACACTGCACACTTATACAGTAAAGGTATTAAGCGTATAGCACAAAAAGTGGGTGAAGAAGGAGTCGAAACTGCACTCGCAGCAGCTGTAAAAGATTTAGAAGAATTGAAAAATGAGTCAGCAGACTTGTTATATCATTTAATAGTATTACTACAAGCCAGCGATTTGAATTTGTCTGATGTGATCAAAGTATTAAAAGCGCGTCATTCAAAGTAAAGAGCTAACGCTATTATCAATTCCTTGCTACAACGTGAAGGAGTTGATAATAGTGTCTAAACCTAAATAGTAGCTTATCTGCCTTATCTGCCTTATCTGCTTTATTTGTCCTACTTACGTGGTTTACCTCACTAACCTTACTTTAGACATATTGGTAGTCTAAAACCTCACCTTGCTGAGCAGGCTTTGTGCACATCCTAAATATGTTGTGAGTATAATTTTTAAATCGAAGCTGTGCTTAATAATAGGCTAAGTATCAACTTGGATCTTTAGGAGCCAGCGTTATTCTAATACTCTACATACCTAATATTTTACTCAGATAGTGCCTGCTTAAATGAAGAAATATAATTAGCTAAAATGGATGAACAAAATAAATAGACAAAATAGACAAAAAATCTGACCTTATTTTTGCTGTGTTGCTCTTTTACAAAAGCAATGGCAATAGTGATAATAATGGTGGTGATGGTAACGGTAACGGTTGTAACTTCGATGAGCTGGCTTACATATAATACTTACGAGCCAGCTGTTATTTGAATAAATTTTCTAGCCAACGCCGATAACGTAGCTTCGGTGATAACCTCAACGTTATTTTGATCAGCCACATTCCCATGGTGAATTAAGACCGTTCTTGGATAACCGTGTCCTCCAAATTGGGTAGTAATCTGTTCGTGTTCGGCGCTAATGAAATTTCCTCTTAGCAGTTGGACATTGACTTGAAGTACATCTATTCCATAAGATTGCATTTTTTGTGCAAAGCTGTCGATATATAGCTCTTGCCTTTGTGTACAATCTGGGCACCATGCTGCTACTACATTTACCACAAAAGTATCACCCGAAGCCATGCGATGATTAACTTCAGCTGGCTCTACAATTTGAAGAAGTTTAGCTACCTGAGTGTTGTCATTAGTGCTAGGTTCTATTCCCATATTTGTTGCATCCTCTTAATTATTTAAGTACATAACAGTGTATTGGCTAAAAGCTACAGCAGATAAATTTAATATTATAAGCTTAACTTAATTTTGTGGTGAATTTCTTACAGCATTTCATAAAGTTAGCCTTTTTAAAAGCCCTATTTGTATTGGATATTTACCCATTGAATCAGGCTATATACTTATCCAAATTTTAGGTCTAGATAACTGTATGGAGTACCACTTTTTATATATAAAATGATACGCTATGAAAATTTTCAAAAGAAACAAAAACTACCCTGCGCATTACGATGATTAAAAATAGTTGAGGATTCGAATAAAACTATCTGGCTTAAACAGATGAATTTACTTGAGCCGTTTTTTCTCTGCGCATGCGCCACTTAGAGTAGTAAAGCCTATTTAGCTTTTATCCTATTGGCCTTTTATTCTATTGGCTTTTTATAATAGAGGACTTTTAGCTCCGTAGCTCGAAGCCATAAGGTTCAAGACTGCTAGTAGCCCTACTCGTAGCTATTATTGAAGTTTATAAGGTTTTAACTAAGGCCTTAACTAAGGCCTCAACTAAGGCCTCAATGTCATTTTACCTTTTACTGCTCGGTTCATGACTTTATTCAATGCGTCTTTGGCATTTTCCAAAGGTACAACTTCATCGACTACGACTTTGACCTTACCTTGCACGTACCACAGCAATAACTCTTTCATGTTATCTGCAAAGTCTCTGGGCTGATGTTGAGTAAACGACCCCCAAAAAACACCCACTACTGAATAACCTTTTACCAAGGCTAAATTCACAGGGAATTCCGGGATAGTTCCACCAGCAAAGCCAACCACTAATAACCTACCGTTCCAAGCCATACCTCTTGAGCAAGCATGAAAAGTATCTCCGCCCACACATTCATATACTACGTCGACACCTTTACCGTCAGTCACTGCTTTTATCGCAGTTTTTAAATCAGTTTCTGTATAATTAATTAGAATATCTGCGCCATTGGCCTTAGCCATATCTAACTTTTCTTGGGTAGAGCACACCGCAATGACCGTTGCCCCCATCTCTTTGCCAATTTGTACAGCAGCAAGACCCGTTCCACCGGCTGCACCTGTGACTAATAAGGTTTCACCTGGTTTGATTTGCGCACGTTGTTTGAGTGCATGGTGAGCAGTAGCGTGAGCGGTGACGAGTGCCGCAGCTTCAGCATCAGGAATTTCATCAGGAATAGGCATAATATGTGAAACAGGGCACAACACTTTTTCAGCATAACCACCTAACATAACCATGGCAATCACTCGCATCCCTACTTTAAGATAAGGTACACCCTCGCCTATTTCACTTATCACACCAGCGACTTCGTTACCTGGTATAAAGGGGAACGGTGGTTTACTTTGGTACAGACCTTGTACCAACAATCCATCAGGGAAGTTGACGCCACATGCTTTAACATCAACCACCACATGACCTTTGGTGACCACAGGATCAGGTACATCTTTATATTTAAGTTGTTCTACTGGGGCAAATTCTTCACATACTATAGCTTTCATTTCACTCTCCTTGAAAGTACTGGTAATCAAGCAAAACCGTTAGGTTTTGCTTGATTACATTATTGAGTTAATTTTAACGCGTATTGAGCTAAGGGTTTAACGATCGCTCCCACCGCTTGCGCTTCTTTATTTGACGCATTGCCATCTTCTGCTCTTTTTGCCACACCTTGGGCAATGGCACCTAAGCGGAAAAAACTAAAGGCTAAATAGAAATTCCAATTATCGATTTTTTCGATACCCACCAATTTACAATAAGCATCTACATATTCTTGTTCTGCTGGGATCCCTAGAGATGCTCTTTCAATGCCACCTAAACCCGTCGCCTTGCCGACGTTTTCGGGCAAACGCAGCTGCATACACTGATACGCTAAATCAGCATAAGGATGACCTAAAGTAGATAGTTCCCAATCCAATACCGCTAAAATTTTAGGCTCTGTTGCATGAAACATTAAGTTATCCATACGATAGTCACCGTGTACCAGTGATATTTTGCCATCGTCTTCTGGTAAGTTTTTTTCTAGCCAAGCAATTAATTGCTCCATTTCAGGAATATCCTGCGTTTCTGATAACTTGTACTGTTTACTCCAACGACTAAATTGACGTTCGTAATAATTGCCAGGTTTGCCGTAATCACTCAAACCTACTTTTTCGATATCCACACTATGCAGTGCAGCCATGACTTCAATCATTTCTTGATACATTTGATTGCGTACTGAGTTATCAGTAATTTCTGGTACGGCGCTATCCCAAAACACTCGTCCTTCAACATATTCCATAATATAAAACATGCTACCGATCAGGGATGTGTCTTCACACAAATGGTAGACTTTCGCCACTGGCACTACCGAGTTTTCGAGTGCGGCGAGCACTTTGTATTCACGGTCAACAGCGTGAGCGGATTTGAGTAACTTACCCGGTGGTTGACGTCGTAGAACATAAGACTGATTAGCAGTCACCAGCTTAAAAGTGGGGTTTGACTGACCACCAGCAAATTTAGTGGCAGTGACGGGTCCTTCAAAACCCACAACATGTTGGGTTAAGTAGTTAGCCAAAAGCTGCTCATCTAATTGCTCAACTGAGCCTTTGTCAGTCATAATATTTTCCTTTTTATCAAACTTGTATTAAGCGTTTTGATCTTTTATAAGATTACGGCCTAGCTGCATCATATGTACTTCATCAGGTCCATCAGCTAGTCTGATGGTGCGTGCGTAAGCGTATATAGCAGACAACACGTAATCTTGACTAGTGCCACCGCCGCCGTGCATTTGAATTGATTGATCAATCACATTACAAGCCATTTTTGGGGCCACAATTTTGATGGCAGCAATAATGTTCCGACTGACTTTATTGCCGTATCGGTCCATGTTATCAGCCGCTTTGAGCGTTAATAAGCGAGCTTGTTCAATATCACAATGCATTTGTGCAATTCGCTCACGGATCGATTGTTGTTTACTTAAAGGCCGACCAAAAGCGATACGCTTTTCAACTCTTTCACATGCCATATCTAGAGCGCGTTGGGCACAACCAATTAAACGCATACAATGATGAATACGACCCGGGCCTAAGCGCCCTTGAGCAATGGCAAAACCTTCACCTTCACCAACTAATAGGTTCGCCGCTGGCACCCTGACATTGTCAAATAACACTTCAGCGTGCCCAATTGGCTCATCGTAATGGCCCATAGCAGCTAAAGGACGAACAATTGTGATGCCCTTTGAATCCAGCGGTACCAATACTTGTGATTGCTGTTGATGACGAGCAGCGGTGGGATCAGTTTTACCCATTACTACCATAATTTTACAATTAGCATTCATGGCACCACTGGTCCACCATTTACGCCCATTTATCACATACTCATCACCATCTCGTTGTATAGAGGTTTCGATGTTAGTGGCATCTGAAGAGGCCACTGCTGGTTCAGTCATAGCGAAAGCTGAGCGTATCTTACCTTCAAGCAGTGGGATCAAGTACTTTTGCTTGTCCTGCTCAGAGCCATACCTAGCCAATACTTCCATATTGCCAGTATCAGGAGCGCTGCAGTTGAATACTTCTGAACTCCATAACACCCGTCCCATGATTTCGCACAAAGGTGCATATTCAAGATTAGTTAGTCCTGCTCCATAAGGTAAATATTCTTCAGGTAAGAACAAGTTCCATAGGCCTGCATCTTTGGCTTTTTGCTTCAATTCTTCCATGACTTGCGGTGTTACCCAGCGGGTTTCTTTATTGGCAGAATTAGCATGTACCAGATCGGTATAATCTTTTTCAATAGGATAAATATGCTCATCCATAAAAGACTGTAAGCGGTCGATCAGTTTTTGTGATTTATCAGAATAATCAAAATTCATGGTTATGTTTCCTTTAGCTAAAGGTGATGGAATCCAGTCTATCTAGGCTGTCTAGATGTGGGATATTATTAAAACTTGATAAACGTATGTTGTTTTTATTGAAGTAAAAATGGCTGATACTGGTGTTGCGGACTTGCATGTTAAGTTCTATTACTTGCTGAGCGTCCAGCCCTAATACCAAACTCATTAGCATAGATATGGCTCCCCCAGAACTCACAATCAAAATAGGCTTATCGCTATTTTGATTACAAGCTAGATGTAAAGCACCTTGTACTCTATTTTTAAAATCACTCCAGCTTTCTTCTAAAGTATCTCTAGGCAGCAGATCCTTAGACCATGCGTGCATTGCTAGCTTTAGCAAACGGTAAAAATCAGCAGGTGTAGGATTTTCTGGTAACTTACTGTGCGGATTTAATGACAGATAACTTTTACCTATATTTTGGAAGTTAAATTCATTAAAGCCAATATCTATAGTGACAGTAGGAGACTGGCTTAAGCCTTCGAGAATACCCTGGGTAGTTTCTCTGTGGCGCAGCATATCTCCCATAAATACCTGAGAAAAACTGATATCTCTTGCAGTAAAATATTCACCTAGCCAACGCGCCTGCTGGTGGCCTAACTCACTTAACTTGTCGTAATTTTTTGCTCCAAATGAAGCTTGTCCATGGCGGACTAAATAGAATTCAGACACTTATTCACCGTTAATTATGTAACTGCTTTGATAGTATTCTTAATAGATCTATTAGTTGAATTTATTATTTTAATTAAATTACATTTAGTAAATTTATACTACTAACTATATTTTTCATTATTTAAGCTTCACTGTTCAATCTATCAAGTAAAAAGCAGCAGATAAAAAAGTGAAAACGGTAAAAAAGAAGGTAAAAAAAGTGGGAAGTAGTAAGAAAGAGTAACAAAGCATTCAATATCTTGCCTAATACTCTGCTCAAGTTGTTAAAAAAGTTGACACATTAATAATCCGTAACGCAAATAAGTCGTTAGTTAAAAATGGCTTAAATACACGCACAGCGATACTTCAGGCAAAAAAAGTGTAAATTTAAAGATTTATATGTGAAGTATTCTAGGTTACAAAAATATTTGATTAACAATTAATAAACCAAACGTTTACTTTTAATTAGAAATTTTGATAAAGTTACAGGTCTGATGAGTACTTTTTATAAGCACTAAATGTTTTACAGTCATTTGTTTCCATCATTTTATTTAAAAAGCTCAAAAATAGACTATCTCCTTAGCAAAATAGAGAATACATAATGAAACAGGCTTTACCCACACGTTTTAAACCTTCTGCGGTATCAAGCATCGTTGCTTTATCCCTAGCACTTTGTAGCCCTTTGTCTTTTGCTCAAGAAGATGAAGCTAATATGACTGATGACGGAGGCATTGAACGAATTTTTGTAACTGCATCTAAACGCCAAACAGGTTTACAAGAAACACCTATTGCGGTGTCAGTGGTGGCTGGTCAAGCGGTTGAAAGAACCAAAGTGTTAGATATAGGCGATTTACAAACACTGGTACCTACATTGCGGGTAACACCGCTGCAACGTTCAACGAATACTAATTTCTCTATCCGTGGTTTCGGTAACGGCGGCAACAACATCGGTATCGAACCTTCAGTCGGTATTTTTATCGATGGGGTATATCGCTCACGCGCTGCAGCGCAAATTGGTGATCTCCCAAGACTGCAGCAGATTGAGGTATTAAGTGGCCCACAAAGCACTTTGTTTGGTAAAAACGCTTCAGCAGGGGTTATCAGTGTGCGAACCGATTCCCCTTCTTATGACTTTGAAGGAAAAGTTGAAGCCGGTATAGGTAATTATAATATGCGCCTACTAAAAGGCCATATTACTAATGGTATCACCGATGACTTGGCCTTTAGTTTGTCTGCAGGTATCAATAAGCGCGATGGTTTTACAGAAAGTATCGTACCTGGTATTGCTGAGCTGAATGACAGAAACCGTTTTAATCTTCGAGGACAACTCTTATATGAGCCAACTGAAGATGTGACGGTACGTTTTATTGCTGACTACAGTGAAATAGAAGAAATTTGCTGTACTGTAGTGGCTGCTGTCGAAGGTCCGTCTACTGGTGCCATTAGATTTGCAGGTGGACAAGCACTCAGTGCAGATAATCCTTTTGCCTATGAATCAGCCTTAAACACAGCGCCTATTAGTAATGTTGAAGATAGCGGTGTTTCAGCCCAAGTCGATGTTGACTTTGACAGTTTCGCCTTCACCTCTATTACTGCGTTTAGAACTAACGATTCAACTTCTGGAGAAGGCAATACCGGTAATGATATCGACTACACCACTTTAGATATTTTACGTAACGCCACATTCACTGATATTGAAACCTTTACCCAAGAATTTCGCCTAACTTCTACTGGTGATAATGACCTTGCCTGGATGGTGGGTGCGTTTATCTTTTCAGAAGAGGTGAATAATGGTGAAGCCTTAACTTTTGGCTCTGATATAAGAACTTTTTTTGAAGTATTAACTGCTGGAGGAGGGCTTCCTGGTATTTTAGGTACCGTTGAAGAATTTTATCCTAACGTACAGTTGAAATAAAATGCAATAATCGCAACATTTAACTTGATAAACCGAAATAATATTGTAAGATATATTTTATGTATTCACAGGGCATTAGATTATGTGGGTCTCCACAACAAAACTCGCTAAG
>Ga0222645_100882_pt1 | contig 14878 bp, 10 predicted proteins | sample AntAcemetagen292_FD_179881 | JGI IMG/M metagenome (GOLD analysis project Ga0222645, IMG submission 179881) | Saline water microbial communities from Ace Lake, Antarctica - #292 | ecosystem: Environmental > Aquatic > Non-marine Saline and Alkaline > Saline | place: Antarctica: Ace Lake | collected...
TTATTTTGCGAAGTAAGTGGATATAATTATACAAGTCAATAAAATAATTAATATCAATTATATTAAAATAATTTAAGCTTTCATATAAGTTGTCAATACGTATTTTTTTATATATCCTACGCTTAAAAGTGTTCTATTGAGAGGGTATAGATATGTTCGAGAAAATGAAGATGAGTTCGCGTCTTTCGCTACTCGTGGCGCTGATGGGGATTGTACTTGTGGTCGTCGGCGGCACTGGGCTTACAGGCATGTCAAATACCGTTGGGGGACTGAAAACCGTCTATCAAGATAGGGTCATTCCGCTTCGCGATCTAAAGCTGATTTCAGATTTGTATGCCGTGAACATAGTTGACACCGCCCACAAGGTCCGCAATGACAACATGGGTTGGGCCGCCGGTCGTGAAAATCTGGCTGAAGCGGAGCGGTTGATTGCTGATACCTGGAAGGGCTACCTTGCTACGAAGCTTGTTGAACGTGAAGCAGTCTTGGTGGCCGAAATCGAACCCTTGTTTAAAAGCGCGCAAGTTGATATCGACGTGCTACGAGGCATTTTGCAGCGGGAAGATTCCCTAGAGTTGACCCTATTTACGAGGGAGAAGCTCTATCTCGCTATCGATCCCATCAGTGACAAAATTGCAGAACTCATCGAGATTCAGCTTGTTGTTGCAAAGGAAGTCTACACAGAAGCTACGGGCATGTATGACTTCGATCTGATGCTGATGAATACCATAGTGATTGGCGGACTGATTTTTGGTAGTGTGGTTGGATTTTTGATTATTCGCTCTGTCACGCGGCCGCTGAATAGGCTTCAAATTGCAGTTACAGAGTTATCTAAAAACAACCTCGACATAGAGGTACCCTTCTGTAACTTGGGCAACGAAATGGGAGGCATGTCTCGGTCGATAGCTGGTTTGCAAGTTGAGCTACAAAAAGCCGATGCATTCCAAGCGGAAGAAAAAAAACGGGCCACGAATTTTGCAGACACAACAAAAGAAATCGGTGCAGTTATTGCGGCAGCAGCGTCCGGAGACTTTACAGCTCAGGTGGACGTTACTGGAAAAGAGGGTTTCTTGTTGGAGATCTCTAGCCAGGTCAATACCTTGGTAGAGACATCTAGAGGCGCATTTCTAGCGATCGGTCAGAACGCGACTTCACTGGCCTCTTCATCGGAGGAGCTGTCTGCGGTGAGTACACAGATGAGTGCAAACGCAGAGGAGTCCGCTGCGCAGGCAGGCGCGGGATCCTCTTCAGCTGTTCAGGTCAGTGCGAGTATGCAGACCGTCTCGGCAGGCGTTGAACAGTTGACGGTCAGTATCCGAGAAATATCAGCCAACGCTATTGAGGCATCAGCCGTCGCGACGCGCGCGGTTGAGGAGGCTCAAATGACCAGTAAGACCATGGCCAAGCTTGGTAACAGCAGCCTGGAAGTTGGCAATGTAATCAAGGTTATTTCGAGTATCGCTGAACAGACCAACCTGCTCGCACTCAATGCGACCATCGAAGCAGCTCGCGCTGGTGAGCTTGGGAAAGGGTTTGCTGTGGTTGCCAACGAGGTGAAAGAATTAGCGCGTCAGACGTCGAAAGCTACTGAAGAAATCGGTCAAAGTATTGAGAACATTCAATCAGATGTCAAAGGTGCGGTCGCATCAATAGACTCAATATCTGGAATTATCAACAAGATAAATGATATCTCTGCCGTTATTGCCAGCGCTGTGGAAGAGCAGGCAGCGACTGCCAATGAAATCGGTCGAACGGTCTCAGATGCCGCTGTTGGTAGCGACGAGATTGCGAAGAATGTGGCGTCCGTGGCGTCCGTGTCCAGGGACACCACGGTGGGCGCATCGAACTGTCAAGAAGCGGCCCGACAGTTATCAATCATGGCGACAGAGCTACAAGCCATGGTCGGGAAATTCAAGACCACAAGGACATCGGTATAAGGGGGAATCCCAAGCTTGAATAGTCTGATGCTTATGAGGACGGAATAGTTGATGACAGATGAAACGGAATTTTTAGACGACTTCCTGCTCGAGGCAAGAGAGATCATGGACAAGCTGGACCTAGACTTTGTCCAACTTGAAAAGTCGCCCGACGACGAAAAACTCTTGGGAAATATTTTCCGAGGCATGCACACCCTAAAGGGGAGTAGTGGGTTTTTCTCTTTCAAAAGGCTGGAGCTGGTCTCACACGCTGGAGAGTCCCTGCTGAGTAAGCTGCGTGACAAGTCGCTGGTGCTCACGAGCGACATGGTGACAATACTGTTGCGTACTTTAGATGCACTCAGAGTCATCATCGACCATATCGAATCTACTCGCTCCGAGTCCGCAGGGGATGACCGATTACTGCTTGAGAATTTACGTTCGCTGGCTCAAGGGGAAGGCCTTGTTGATGAACTACCCGTTGATGAAGTTCCCGACATTGCGACTTCAAACGCTCTTGAGAAGTCGATTAATCTGGCTGTCAACGCGGCTGTTGTAGTCGGAAAAAATCCATCGCCACCGGCAGTGGTCGCTATCGAGGAGGACTTTGCGCTTGAAGATGATGTGGATCAATCCGAAGTCATTGCGCCAATAGACCAGGACAAGACCGATGTGCCACCGACTGAAGGCAGTCTATCGAACGAGGATGCGGCAATTCGCCTCAATTCGCAGCCAACCAAGACTGATTCGGGCGCGACTGAGGTCCTTATGGGGCGCCACTCAGCGAACGAGGTCGCCCCTCCTGTGAAGGTGAGCGTGGACTTGCTCGATAAGCTCATGAATTTGGTTAGCGAGATGGTGCTCGCAAGAAATAGGCTATTGTCTTATGCGGCGGAGGTGACCGACCCCCAATTAACGGGTGTGGTGCGCAACGTTGACTTCATAACGCTCGAACTGCAAGAGCGCATGATGAAGACACGTATGTCGCCAATCAGCCAAGTCTGGAACAAGTTTCCAAGGCTAGTAAGAGATCTCGCACAAGAGTGCGGTAAGAACGTTGACCTGCATCAAATCGGTGGAGAGACTGAGCTCGACCGGACCCTTTTAGAGACGATTAAGGACCCGCTCATACACATTATTAGAAACAGTGTGGACCACGGTATCGAGGATGCTCAGACGCGTGCTGAGTCGGGAAAACCAGCAACTGGGTCTGTAACGCTGCAAGCCAAACATGAAAACGGAATGGTTGTCATTGAGATCGCTGACGATGGAGGTGGCATCAATGTAGACCGCGTGCGTGCAAAAGCCATCGAGCGTGGATTGGTCGAGATCCAAAAGGCCAACCAATTGGGGCTAGACGAGCTGCTGGATTTTATATATTTACCTGGTTTTTCTACCAAAGATGCGATTACCAATCTGTCTGGACGTGGCGTTGGTTTGGATGTTGTAAAGACAAGTATTCAAAGTATCGGTGGTTCTGTTGAGGTTACATCCTCTCCATTAGGTACAAAACTTAGATTAAAAATCCCATTAACACTTGCGATCATGCCGGCATTATTTATCCGGTGTGCTGATGAGCGGTTTGCAATCCCTCAAAATAATTTGTTGGAGATGGTTCGCTATGATCCCAGCGACAGTACAGAAGGGTTGGAGTACTTGTATGGCGTTCCCGTTTTTCGCCTTAGAGAGAAGTTGATCCCATTGATTTTCTTGGCCCAAGAGCTTGGATTGAGTACCCGTGGTTCCTGGAGTGGGGAGCGTCTCAACATTGCGGTTGTTCAATCCTCTGGGGTTAGATTTGGTTTGATTGTTGATGAGGTCTTGTATATGCAAGAGGTTGTCGTGAAACCTATTGTGGCGATACTCAGAGGCAAATCCACTTACGGTGGCGCAACGATATTAGGCGACGGTCGGGTCTCCCTGATACTGGACATTGAGGGCATAGCAAGAAATTCTGGTTTGTCGGGAAAGATGAAAGAGCATCAAAGGCAGGAGGACATCGGTACGCAGGGTGACCCGTCGCACGCTACACATGCGATGCTGTTGTTTGAACTCTCAGGAGACGACCGCTTGGCAATTCCAGTCAATCAGGTGGCTAGACTGGAAAACATATCTCGAACAAAAATACAGAGCAGCGGCACCGAGTCGGTAATCCCGTATGGCGATGGAATCATTAAGCTGGTCTGGCTTGCGGATTACATCGACGGGAGCCTTCATACCAAGAAGAACGAGTCGCTCTCAATTATTGTCCACTATGCTGGCGGATCACCCATCGGGTTGGTGGTGAGTCAAATACACGACATCATTTACGTGCCTGATCAATTAAATCTTATCTCGCCACCGCAACAGGGGTTGCTTGGTTGCGCCATTATCGATGACCGAGTCATCAACGTGATTGATGTGGACGGCATTTTGTTTGCGCACAATAACAGGCATGTAGATCACGCCTCTCCCCTCAGCCAAGGGCTCATAGTGGAGGAGCCGTTATGAATACCCGTGAAATATTGTCTACCTTCTATGTAGGAGATTTTTACTGCGGAATACACACTAAAGAAGTTATTGAATTAACCAAAGAGTTGGAAGTGACACCGGTACCCCTTGCGCCTGCATCGATACTTGGACTTTTAAACCTCCGTGGGCAGATCGTTACCGCAATAGATATGAGAGCCAGATTAAGTTGTGAGCCTAGAAAAATGTCGCCAGATTCGATAGGCATTTTCTATAAACAGTCTGACAATCTTTTTTCCTTTGTTGTGGACAGTGTCAGCGAAATCCTTGAGTTGGATCAGGAAAATTTTGAGCCACCACCAAGCAATCTAGCCAGTTCTGCATTGGACTTTGTGGCTGGTGTTTACAAAATGCCTGGACGTTTGTTGTTGGTTCTTAATCCTAGCAAGCTTATCTCAGGCATCACCTTAGATCATTCAATGTAGGAGGGGCTTAATTGTCTGATCTGGGAAACAAAATTACAGTTTTGGTGGTTGATGACTCCACTATCATGAGACGAATTTTAGCGACGGCACTTGGCAAAGACCCAGATATAAGCGTCATCGGATTTGCTTCGAATGGGGCTGAAGCGATTCAAGCGGTGAAGGAACTGAGCCCCCAGGCGGTCACCCTAGACATAGAAATGCCTGTGATGGATGGTATTGCCGCGTTGAAGGAAATACGGAAGTTCGCACCGCGGCTACCGGTCATCATGTTCAGCACGCTGACGCAAGTGGGTGCGCGAGCCGCCATTGACGCGCTCATGAACGGGGCCAGCGACTACGTCGGTAAGCCAGCTGTTTCACTGGGAATGGCGGAAGCATTCAATGTATTGAGCCAAACCTTAATTCCAAAAATAAAAGGGCTGGTTCGGCGCTCTCTTGCTGCCCCTCGACAAGCTAATGGTTCGCCTGAAAGTCCGCCACCCCAGCGGAGCGATCAAGCCGCGCCTAAATTGGCAGGGAAGGTGAGCCTGTCCGCAATCCAACTACCACGGACTGATGCGGTATGTATTGGGGTATCTACAGGCGGGCCAGAGGCGCTTGTTCGTTTGTTTGAGGGGTTCAATAAACCGGTTAGTTTCCCGATTTTTATCGTTCAACATATGCCTGCAATGTTCACGACCATACTCGCCCAAAGATTGAATGCGCTTGGGAAATTACCCGTTGTGGAAGCGACCGATGGCCAAGAGGTTCTCGGCGGACACGTCTACCTAGCACCTGGTGGTTTACACATGAACCTGAGGAAGTCGCCCCTTGGTAGAACGTATATATCGCTGGATGACACACCTGCGGAAAATTCTTGTAAGCCTGCGGTAGATGTGTTGTTCCGTGCCGCGGCTCGCGTGTACGGGGCGAATTGCCTCGCGGTTGTCCTGACTGGTATGGGGTATGACGGCCTCAAGGGAGCCCGTGACATCAAGTCGCTTGGGGGTAGTGTTTACGCTCAAGATCAGGAGTCAAGTGTGGTCTGGGGGATGCCAGGGGCGATCGTGGAGGCTGGGATTCACAACAAAATTCTTCCGCTGGCCCATATGGCGAGTGAAATTTTACGTCGATCGTCTCCGACCTCAAGCGTTCAGTAATGGACGTGCAGTTACGCGACGAGGAAATCGCCACGTTCTTTAGTCAACTCGAGAAGAACCTAGGCGTGAGTTTAGACATTTCCAAAAAATACCTTTTAGAAGCTCGGCTCAAACCCGTTAGCGAAGCGGCCAACTACGCAAGCGTTGGTGATTTCATCAGGTACTTAAATCGAAGTCGACAGACGTCTTGGCATGAAAAAGCATTCGCAGCACTCACAACCAATGAAACCACTTTTTTTAGGGATCCGGCATTTTTTCTGACCTTGCAGGAAAGTGTGCTGCCTACCCTGATTAGACATCGCTCCGACCTGAAAAGGCTGCGTATATGGTCGGCCGCGGCATCTAGCGGTCAAGAGGCATTCAGCCTTGCCATGATGATTCGGTTGTATTTCCCTGAAATTTCTAATTGGGACATTGATATCCTTGGATCTGATGTATCACTTCCTGTGCTTGCCAAGGCTAGGAAAGGTATTTTCAATGAGTCTGAAGTAAAACGAAGTCTACCAACGCATTATCTAGATAAGTTTTTTAAAAAAATAGATGGTAATCACTATCAAATATCAGATGCTATACGGTCAATGGTGCGTTTTGAGCGTTGGAATCTCATAAGTGACAGTTTCCCCAATGGTCACTATGATCTTATTCTTTTGCGCAACGTTTTGATTTATTTCTCTGCAGAAAACAAATCATTGGTACTTGAAAAGTTAAATAAATTATTGGCAGATGAATGTGGGGCATTGTTTCTTGGCGGGGCCGAGTCGATGAATGGAAATTTGAAATATGACGTCAATCTTAACTATAAATGGACATTTTATATAAAAAAAGGAATCACGCTTTATGACAGATGACAACAATTCAGCATTAAAAGAAATACTACCTTGTGTTGAGGTGCTGGTAGTAGATGACAGCCGCACGCTTCGTCGTATCTTGATTCGAGAGCTCAACAACTTGGGAATAACACATGTTGTCGAGGCATCAAACGGGGTCGAGGCGCTGGAGATAGCGTTAGGGAAGCCTCCTGACCTGATGTTGCTCGATATGGAAATGCCCGAGCTAGATGGATTGGGGGTGCTGGAGGAGATGGCAAAGAAGTCACTGAGCCAGCAGTTCCCAATCATCGTGGTTTCCGGTGCAGATCAGATTGAGAAAACAATTAAATGCATAGAGTTAGGGGCTGAAGATTACCTACCGAAACCATTTGATCCAGTGTTACTTAAAGCTAGGATATTTTCATCGCTGGAGAAAAAACGGCTGAAGGACCTTGATGCCTCTCGTATGCTTCAATTGGAGGAGGAGAAACAGCTCTTAGAGATGGAGCAAATGAAGACGGAGAAGCTGATGCTGAACATCCTTCCCCGCAGCATCGCAGAAAGACTGAAGCGTGGTGAGAAAAATATTGCTGGTAGTTATCCGGAGTCGACTATTTTGTTCAGTGATATGGTTGGTTTCACAAAGATGTCATCTGAAATACCAGCCTCTGCGCTGGTCGAGTTGCTCAATGACTTATTTACCCGATTTGATAAAAGAGCCGAGATGTTAGGGCTCGAAAAAATTAAAACGATTGGAGATGCCTACATGGCCGTTGGTGGCCTACCTATACCCAGATCCGATCATGCGGAAATCTGCGCCGATATGGCGTTAGGTATGTTTGAGGACCTAAAGGCGTTTAATCTGGAGAGAGGTAAAGAGCTGAATCTACGTATCGGTTTAAATTCCGGGCCGGTGGTTGCTGGTGTTATTGGCTTTACGAAGTTTTCGTATGACCTGTGGGGGAATACCGTCAATACGGCGAGTCGCATGGAGTCAACCTCAGCGCACGGTAGGGTCCAAGTATCACCCAGCACAATTGAGCTGCTCAAAGACGCATTTTGTTTGGAGATGAGGCCTGAGCCTGTCGAGTGTAAGGGGCTTGGGGCCATTCAGACAGCGTTGCTCGTGGCGAGAAAGTAAGCAACTGCCCCTAGCTGGGGTTGCCCCAATTCACCGAGTACGTTGACATGCTTGAACAAGGTCTGTAGAAGTCTAATTTTCCCGGAGACCTCGATAGGTGGAAAATCCACCATTTGAGGCGTCACACATGAAGAATCAACGTTGAACTGTTGATGCCCATGTAAAGACTTGCAGTCTGGTTAAAAAAACAGGCTTGTTTCTTAGGGGTTATTGACCGCTTCTGGTGCAAAAGAAGTCTTGTTGCCAGCAATAGTGGCGGCCTTGAACTGCGATGAGACTTGCAATTGAATCGCCATTTAGAGGGCACAGTTTGCCAGACTCAATGGTGTTGATGTCTAAACCTGCGTTGCTGATGCAGTTGAAAAAATCGACTGGTTGTTGACCACCAGCCAATAAAAAACCAGGCGAGTATTCAATCAGCAGGTTGTTACAACGCGCCAACGTCTCTTGCGCTCCCCTCAGGGCATTCACTTCAAAGCCCTCAATGTCAACTTTCATCAGCTTAATTGGACCTGTAATATCTTTTAAAACGCCGTCAAGCGTGCGAACAGTCACATGGCTATCGTTGTGTGCATTCGGCGTGTGGGGCATGGTCACGAACGAGTGCATGCCGGGGTTCCCTGCTGGCGCTTTGTGTATTGGAAGCGTGCCATTTTCAAATGAAACAGCTATCGGTAGAACCTGCACATTGCGTAATTGATTGCTGAAGATATTGCTTGTCAGTAGCGCTAGGTTGTCGGCCTCTGGCTCGATTGCAATGACTTGTCCATTGGCGCCAGCAAACTTGGATAACAAGCAGGTGTACCACCCAAAATTAGCGCCCACATCTACAAAGATACCGTCTTGACTGTCGGCAAACAAATCTATGAGGAAGTTTGTATTGTTGGCCTCATATGTGCCGTACTTGGACAGGTACCAAGAAAATATGGTGTTGCTCGGGACTTTAAACGTTAGACCTGTGGCCGCAACTGTGGCCTGAAGAAATGCCTGCCGCCCCACCTTGATGTCCAACCAATGTTTGATGCCGTTCATGGCGCTACCCACACTTCTAATTTTTGTCGGTACGTGCTGCATATTTTTATCGATCTTTAATGTTGGCTGTCTGGTCAACCGCATCACATGCACTGCATCGATGGCTGTGTTGGTCGTGTTCAATCTGTTATCGGTATCTGACATGTCGTGCAAAGCATGTTCACATGCTGTTCAAGCGTCAGTGGGTCATTCCCTGCTTATTCCACAACTGGCGCGTTCAGTCTAGTGGTGGTTTTATCTACAATTTGCACGGGGCCTAGCTGGGTGGGCGTGCACAGCGGCTGTTTAATCAAACCACGTATAAGTTCGCAGTCTTGACCGTTGGCTTCGCTGATGAGGTGGTCGGTTGGTGTTTTACCGGTGGTGCCCCACACCCCTAGGCTGGCCGATGTGAGCGGGTAGCTAGCAATGACACCGCAACCGCTCAGCAGCGTGGCCATTAGCAGGGCTAGACCCAGGCAAAGTTGTGTGGCGGCAATGCGGCTATTTGTCATACTGCGATACACGATATCACACATAAAAACAGGTACATACCATGCAGTCTGTACCTGTTTTATTGAATCACAACGGCTGTGACACTGCCTCTGGGCAGTCGGTGCTACACCTTGCTTTTTGAGCAGGCGTTGGCTGCGGCCAAAGTCATCATATTGACCACGCGGCGCACAGTAGACGAGGGGTCCATGATGTGCGCTGGCACGCTGGTGCCCATGAGCATGGGGCCAACTGTGACGCCGTCGCTGCTGGTCATCTTGAGTACGTTCAACAAGATATTGGCAGAGTCTAAGTTGGGGCAAATTAAGATGTTGGCTGAGCCGCTGAGTGTGGTGCTGGGCAAATAAGCTTGGCGCACCGACTCAGACAAGGCTGCGTCGCCGTGTAACTCGCCATCACACTCCACATCTGGATTGGTGGCGGCAAACAGGTCGCGTGCCAAGCGCATTTTCTTGGCTGATCCGCGCTTGCTAGAACCAAAGCTGGAGTGCGATAAAAACGCCACTTTAGGAGGGATGCCAAAGCGTTGAACTTGTGCCACTGCCATGGAGGCAATTTCTGCCAGCTGTTGGGCGCTGGGATCTTCGTTGACATAGGTGTCTGCAATGAACAGCGTACGGTCTTCGAGCATGAGGGCATTCAGTGCGCCAAATGTGGTTGCGCCTTTGGCCGCGCCCAGCACATCTTTGATGCGCTCTAAGTGGGTCTCGTAGGTTCCTACCAAACCACACAGCACGCCATCGGCATCGCCAACCGCCACCATGAGGGCGGCAATGATGGTGTTGGAGCGACGTACGGCTGACTTGGCCATCTCTGGTGTTACGCCTTGACGCCCCATCAGGGCGAGGTAGCGTTCCCAATAGCTTCTAAATCGTGGGTCGTCTTCAGGGTTGACCACTTCTATGTCCGTGCCTACGCGCATGCGCAGACCCGCTTTTTCGATACGTGCGCTGATCACAGCTGGGCGACCCACCAATATGGGTGTCGCCAAGTTGTCGTCAATTGCTTGCTGGGCGGCGCGCAGTGCGCGCTCGTCCTCGCCGTCTGCAATGGCGATACGTTTGTGCTCTTGAGCCCCAGCTTTGGCAGCGTTCACCACGGGCTGCATCAAAATACCAGTTTGATAAATGAAGCGAGACAAACTTTGGCGGTAGGCATCCATATCGGTGATAGGACGTGTAGCCACCCCTGAGGCATGCGCGGCTGCCGCTACTGCTGGTGCAATGCGCAATATCAAGCGTGAGTCGAATGGTTTTGGAATGAGGTAATCGGGGCCAAAAACGAGGTCTTGCCCTGCGTAGGCGGCAGCCACTTCATCACTTGTTTCGGCCTTGGCCAAATCAGCAATTTGGCGCACACAGGCCAGTTTCATTTCTTCAGTTATGGAGGTGGCACCGCAATCTAATGCGCCTCTAAAAATATACGGAAAGCACAGTACGTTGTTGACTTGGTTGGGGTAGTCAGAGCGCCCAGTTGCGATGATGCAGTCTGGTCGTGCGGCTCTGGCCAACTCAGGGCGAATTTCTGGTTCTGGGTTGGCAAGTGCCAAGATGACAGGTTTGTCCGCCATGGATTTGACCATGTCGACAGTCATCACGCCTGGCGCGGAGCAACCTAAAAAGACGTCGGCTCCACTGACCACATCAGCCAAAGTGCGCGCGTCGGTTATTTGTGCGTAGCGCGCTTTTGACTCGTCATAACCACCAGCACGGCCTTCGTATATGACGCCTTTGGAGTCACAAACAAAGATATTTTCGCGCGCAACGCCTAAGCCCACCATAACGTCTAGACACGCCAGAGCGGCTGCGCCAGCACCTGAGACCGCCATTTTGACGCTCCCAATGTCTTTGCCTGTGAGTTCTAGCCCGTTCAGCAGCGCGGCTGCAGAGATGATGGCGGTGCCGTGTTGGTCGTCGTGGAACACGGGAATGCTCATGCGCTCACGCAGTTTTTTCTCAATGTAAAAGCACTCGGGTGCTTTGATGTCTTCCAAGTTGATGCCGCCGATAGTAGGCTCAAGCGCGGCAATGATATCAACCAGTTTGTCTGGATCGCGCTCGTCAAGCTCGATATCAAACACATCGATACCAGCAAACTTTTTAAACAAGCAGCCCTTGCCCTCCATAACGGGCTTGCTGGCCAGCGGCCCAATGTCGCCCAAACCCAGTACCGCTGTGCCATTGGTTATCACTGCCACCAAGTTGGCGCGCGAGGTGTACTCTGCTGCCAGTGTTGGGTCTTTTGCGATGGCCAGACAAGGGTAAGCCACACCTGGGGAATAAGCCAACGACAGATCGCGTTGGTTGGACAATGGCTTGGTGGGCGTGACAGATATTTTTCCGCGTGTAGGAAAGCGGTGGTAATCGAGAGCGGCGTCGCGCAAGTTGTCTTCTGCTGTTGACATGGATTTGTCTCTTTGTAGTGTTGTGTGCAATGGCTACGGATATTACGTCAGTTTTTCTTATACATAGTCAACAGCTTATACGCGCTGGTACGCATATTGAGGTGAAGCAGTTGTGCAAAAACGAGATGCAATAAATGGTTCCAAACATGTAGAGCTGGTCATGAAGGCTGAAATTAACAAGGTCGTAAAAAAAGGCCCCTGATGTGAGGCCCGTTTCACGGTTTAGGTTAACAAGTCGCGCAATGTGCGTGCAATCACTTTGGTGGCGCGGCGTAGGTCTTCCAGATCAATGCGCTCGTCAGCTCGTTTGGCATGCGACTCTAAAACGGTGCGCGGTCCAGCACCGTAAATAACGCCTGGAATGCCTCGCTCCACATACAAACGTACATCTGTGTAAAGCGGCGTGCCCAATGCGGGAATGGGTTCGCCAAACACGGCTTCGCCATGTGTTTGCAGGGCGTCCACCAAAGGCTTGTTGCCGGCCAAGGGTTTCATGGCGTTGCACAGCAACATGCGCTTGACGGAAATGCTGATACCCGCGTCAGTACGCCCTGTGTTAAAGCTGTCGACCGCGTCTTGCATGACCTTGTGTAAATTAGCCTCAACGTGACTGGGGTTTTCTTCGGGGATCATGCGGCGGTCTACTTTCATCACGACTTTGCCAGGCACCACATTGGTGTTAGTGCCACCAGCGATCATGCCCACATTCAAGTAGGGATGGGTGATACCTTCAACCAAAGAGGTGACTTGTTTGTAGATGTCGTTTTGTGCGTACAGAGCCGTCAGAATTTGGTTGGCACCTTGCAGTGCGTCTACGCCAGATTCTGGAATGGCTGCGTGCGCCATGTTGCCGTTGACCGTTACTTCCATTTGCAAGCAACCGTTGTGCGCTGTGACCACTTGGTAGCTAAAGCCCGCCGCAATCATCAGGTCAGGCTTGGTGAGGTTGTTGGCCAGTAGGTAGTCTGGGCCTAAAGCGCCGCCAAACTCTTCGTCGTAAGTGAAGTGCAACTCTACAGTGCCTTTCAGCGCTGATTTAGATGCCAAGGCCTCGACTGCACGCACGGCAAATGTGAATGTAGAGAAGTCACATTTGCTGACAGCCGTTGCACGGCCGTACATTTTGCCGTCTACGATGTCGCCCCCATAGGGGTCGTGTGTCCAGCCTTCGCCTGGAGGCACAACATCACCGTGTGCGTTGAGGGCTATGGTTTTTCCGCCTGCGCCAAATGGACGTCGCACGATGAGGTTGGTCACTGACTCCAGGCCGTGTTCTTTGACCAACGCTAAGTCCGGGGCGTATTGTTCGGCGGTGTAGCCAAAGTCCATTAGCAACTCGGTCGTGCGAATAGCGTGGGGTGTGTTGTTACCTGGGGGGGAGTCTGTAGGCGTTGCCACCAGTTCTTTTAAAAACTGTATTTGCTCGTCAAAGTGCTGGTCTACCCAAGCGTCAATGGCTGCAAAGTCATGTGCATGGTCGGTGTTAGGTTGGTGTGCCAAAGTGTCTCCTGAGTCGGAATATTGATAAAAAAGAGGATGGCGCTTTATTGCGCCAATTGGTTGAGTAAATGTGTAAAGGCATCTACACACAATTGCATGTCGTCGCTGGTAGTCGACTCCAATGGGTTGTGGCTGATGCCGGAGTTTTCGCCTCGAACAAACAACATCGCTTGCGGCATAGCCTCATGGAGTTTCATGGCATCGTGCCCTGCGCCGCTGGGCATGCAAAAAACAGGCAATCCGGTGGACTGCACGGCAGCTTCCCAACGCGTCTGCCAGTCTGGTGCACTTGGGGCTGCACTTGCTCTAACCGTGAGGTCTAGTTGCATGTGTACGCCGCGCCTGGCACAAACAGTTTCAAGGGCTTTCACAATATCGTCGTGTAACGCGTCGCGCTGAATGTCATTTGGCGCGCGTATGTCCAGACTGAAATTGAACTGGCCAGGTACCACGTTGATACAGCCATTGGGAATTTCTTGCATCCCGATGGTTGCAACAGAATCACCATCTTGCGCGGCACGGCTTTCTAAGTAGACGCCAAACTCAGCCATTGCTGCTGCGGCATCTCGCCTGCGATTCATGGGCGTAGTGCCTGCGTGGCAAGCCGTACCTGTTATGCGGCCTAGGTAGCGCACACTGCCATTGATGGAGGTGACAACGCCGAGTGGCAAATTCATTTCATTGAGAACTGGGCCTTGCTCAATGTGCACCTCCACAAAGCCTAAGTAGCGGCTTGTGTCACGTTGAATGTCGTCGATGTCGTCTACGTTTAAGCCAGCATGTGCCATGGCGTCACGCATAGCAATGCCATCAACGTCGACTTGGTCCAGCCACGTCTTGTCAAACTGACCAATGAGCGCACCTGAGCCTAAAAATGTGGCCTTGTAGCGCTGCCCCTCTTCTTCCGCAAAGCCTACGACTTCAAAGTTAAATGGCAGACGCTTGCCCTGTGCGTGCAGGGCTCGCACGCACGCTATAGGCACAAAGATACCCAGACGGCCGTCGTACTTGCCACCGTTTCTAACGGTGTCGTAATGAGAACCAGTCAGCAAGGTTTTGGCGTCTGGTTGGTCACTGTTGTAAATGCCAACCACGTTGCCAACTGCATCTATGGTGACCTTGTCAAAGCCACTGTCACGCATGGTAGCAGCTAGGCTGGCTGCTACTTGTTGGTGGGCAAGGGTCAGGTAGGTAACAGTTAGTTCGCCGCGCTCTGCGTAACCCGGGTCTGAAAACTGGGCCAAGCCCTCTTGCCAGTCCCACACCAAATGACCCTGCGTTGGGGTAACGCCAAAGAGGTCATTGAGACGAATTTCAGCAATCCTGTGAATATGTCGCACGCACTCGTCGCGCTCAAAGTCAGGGTGGTTCAACAAGCGCCGCTCAACAGTGGCAATGACTTGCGCTTTGCCAATCCCAGTGCCGCGAGGGCCGCGAACGGCGACCACAAACGGAAAGCCAAACTTATCAAGGTATTGTTGGTTGAGTTGTTGAATGTGCAGCAACTCGTCC
>Ga0222645_100903_pt1 | contig 14537 bp, 14 predicted proteins | sample AntAcemetagen292_FD_179881 | JGI IMG/M metagenome (GOLD analysis project Ga0222645, IMG submission 179881) | Saline water microbial communities from Ace Lake, Antarctica - #292 | ecosystem: Environmental > Aquatic > Non-marine Saline and Alkaline > Saline | place: Antarctica: Ace Lake | collected...
GCCGTTAACTCTGATGCGAAAACGTCCCATACTGTCATCGCCTGAGATGGGCTTGCCGTAACCATTCAATGGGTAGTAAACCATTTCAAAAATAGTAGCATCGGGCTTATTTTCAACTTTTGCGATAGTTCCGCCCCAGCGCAACATCTTGCCTTTGACTTGTTCAGATTTTGAAGCCGCGTCTTCATAAGTAGTTAACTGGGCGTTATCATCAAGCTGCAGCTTGTCTGGAAACGTTGAACAACCCACTAGAAACAAGGCGACTAAAAAAATATATATACGATTATTCATAATTATCCTCAGATAGAGCAAACAGGGTATTCTCATCTGCTATTTTAAATATAGTAACTGAACAGCTACTGAATTTTGTGGTTATTTTTATATCTATCAGAACGAAGAATAGATCAAACGAAGGTATCAACACCCAATAATAATTGAATGCCTTGGCGTTGCTGTTCTTTAGCCACACTTTGATAAGCAGCAATACCTATTTTTTCATTAAAGCTATTGCTAGACAATGACTCAGTTTGTTGCCTAAAAGAAGCGGCTTTTTCAAATGCTCGGCTATCGCCAGCACGAATAATAGAGACCTGAGCGTTTTGGTGTTTGTCATCTGCACTTTTGTCTGATTTAAGCTCGTGGGGCTTATCTCGAGAGGCTCGGGCAATATCAGATGCTTTTAATAAAGAAAGTGAATCTATACTCAACAACGTTTCCTAATAGGCAAAACAATATTTAACAGCTCTTTGACTGGCAACTGATTAATCATTTGTTACTAGTCAATCAGTGTTGGTTATCAAGTATTAGTGACTAAGTACTCTTTAATAAACGCTCTTTAATAAACGTTCTCTAATAGACGTTCTCTAATAGACGTTTTTTAATAAGTGCTATTCAGGCAGGCAACTATCTATACAAGAATTGTTCCATATTACTTACTGTAATATCTACTCTCTGCCCGGCAGTTTCTTCCAAGTGACTTTATCACGTAAGTAAACCGGTTGAATATCATCTACTTCGACTGCCTGGCCAGCAGCGATTAAAGCTTTAGCTATAGGCAACATATACAACGCATTGGGGTACAAAATATCAGTTAATATCTCGATATTAGCTACGGTGTTTAATTCTGGATATGCCTGCCATCCAGTTCCAACGCCAGTCACTGTATTGCTATGATTGAGTAACAACGCTCCTTCTTCTGGGGGTAACACTTGTTCTTCACCTACCAATGTCATAACGTTTTGTTGAAGTCGATACTGACCAAAATATACTTCAGACATACGTGCATCGATTGCTGCGCACGCATATTCACGCTGACATTGTGCATACGCTTGTTGAGCCATCGCTGCTAACGTCGATATACCTAACACTTTAAGGCCAGTTCCTAGTGCTAATCCTTGTAATACACCTGTCGCAATACGCACACCAGTAAAACTCCCAGGACCACGACCAAAGGCTAAATAGTCCAAGTCTTGAAGGGTTACTTTTGCTTCTTTTAGCACTTCGTCAATCATCGGTAATATACGTTGACTGTGTTGTTGCGGGCAGATTTCAAAACGTTTATAAATATGCTGGTTAACTTCAAGTGCAACCGAACAGGCCTCTGTGGCAGTGTCGATGATTAAAATATTCATGATTGAGTCTCAACTTTGTTTTTATTTTTGTCTTTGTTTTTGTTTTTGTTTTTGTTTTTGCCACTGTGAATATTGTGTAGAAAGTCCACTGCTTTTTGTAAGTCTCGGGTACGGTGCATATCTGGCAAACTGCCCATAAAAATTTTGCCATAATCTTTAGTGACCAAACGATTATCACAGATAACCAACACACCTTTATCAGTTTCATCACGTATTAAACGCCCTGCCCCCTGTTTTAAAGCAATAGCGGCTTGGGGAATTTGTAATTGTGCAAATGGGTTACCGCCACTTTTGCGACAGTCTTCTATTCTTGCCTGCAATAACGGGTCATCAGGCGAAGCAAAAGGCAGTTTATCAATTAACACACACGTCAGATCATCTCCTCGCACGTCCACCCCTTCCCAAAATGCACCTGTACCTAACAATACGGCATCTTTATTTTCTAAGTAACTTTCTAACAATGCACGTTTAGTCGTAGAGCCTTGAACTAGGATAGGATTATCGATTTTATCTTTTAGTTGACCGGCAATGGCATTTAAGGCGGCATGACTGGTAAATAATAAAAAACAGCGGCCACGACTGGCTTTGACCAATTTGATAGAAATATCTAACAGCGTAGCACGCATTTCCCGAGCATTTGGCTCTGGTAAAAATCGCGGCACACATAACATCGCTTGATTGGGGTAATCAAAAGGGCTGTCTAAAGACAAAGTGGTGGCATTGTCCAAACCCATTTGTCGTTGAAAATGCGTGAAACCTCCATCCACCATTAAGGTCGCAGAAGTAAATACCCAACTGCGTTTAGGCTCAGCTATAAAGTGGGCAAATTTTTTCGAAATGCTTAAAGGCGTTAAATGTAGCACTATATGCCGCATAGTCGTTTCGTACCAAAGGCTTACGCCTAATTGTGTGGTATCTGTTAAACGCGCCAATTTGCCTTTGGTTTCTGATACCCGTTCAAAAATATTATCCAAGTCTTTATCTCGACCAACGTGTAGTTTGAGTACTTCGTACAAAACATTCAAACTGTCAGTCAATTTGCTGATCTGAGTTTGTACATCATCTCTGGTTAACATTTGTCGCCAATTACCCTTAGATGGGTTTTCGGGAAATAAAATTCGTAAGTCTGCAGCAATCATTTTGCATTTTTCAGCAGCACCTTGTAATTGTTTGGTATCTTTGAGAACCGTGCGATACACCACTTCGACATCACGGCTAATATCCTGCATTTGCCTACTCGAAAATGTTTCTCCAAAGTATTCACTAGCGATATCAGGTATTTGATGAGCCTCATCAAATACCACTAAGTCCGCTTCAGGGATCAGCTCACCAAAACCAGTATCTTTTAAAGCCATATCAGCGAAAAATAAATGGTGATTAACCACCACAACATCAGCGTCGAGGGCTTTACGGCGCGCTTTGACCATATAACAGTCTTCATAATCAGGGCACTCTTTACCCAAACAGTTATCTGCTGTAGAGGTGACAAAGGGCAGTACTTTTGCGTCTTCTGCCAGCGACCTCATATCACCCATATCACCAGTCTTAGTGCTTGAGGCCCATTCTCTGACCTGAGTAAGTTCGGCTAATGTTTGCCTATCAATTAGCGTGCTATTTCCTCCGTGTTGCCTTAACCGATGTAAGCATAAATAATTAGCGCGGCCTTTTAGCAACGCTGTTTTACTATTAGAGCCCAGTGCTTTTTTGATTAAAGGTAAGTCACGATGAAAAAGTTGCTCTTGCAGGTTTTTAGTCCCCGTGGAGATAATCGTTTTTCTATTAGATAATAACGCGGGTGCTAAATAAGCAAAGGTTTTACCTGTGCCTGTCCCAGCTTCGACAATAAGCGGTGCTTTATTTTTGATCGTGTTTTCAACCGCAACAGCCATGTCAGTTTGTGCTTGGCGCGGCACAAACCCTGCTATAGCTTTTGATAACTTGCCGTCGACAGCAAACAATGATGATGTTTTGGACATAGCGCCTTAATGAATAATGAGTGTATAAAAACGTGGGCCGAGATTATGCCAAAAAGTATGCCAACTAACGAGTGAAAAGTTGCTCCTTATAAATCACAACTATCCTTGCCTAATTTTTTTTTCATGGTATTTTTTGCTGTAAAATATAAAAGAGTTTATTCCATGCCAAAAGCCAGTGAAATTAAAAAGAATGCCGCCGTTGAACATAATGGCAAAGTATACCTAGTTAAAGAGATCAGCAAGCTGACTCCAAGTGGTCGTGCAGGCGCCAGTTTATACAGAATGCGCTTGTATGAAGTAGGCACAGGCGCTAAAGCAGATGAAAGTTTTAAAGCTGATGAAATGCTCAACCTAGTCGATTTCAACCGCAACAAAGTCAGTTTTTCCTATATCGACGGTGACGAATATGTATTTATGGATGACGAAGACTATTCATCTTATTTTTTAAACACGGACACTATCAGTGAAGAACTTCACTTTATTACTGAAGATACAAAAGGTATGCAAATTTTATTAGTTGAAGGAAAGCCGGTAGGCATCGAACTTCCTGCTTCTGTAGACTTGCTGATAACACAGACTGACCCTTCCATTAAGGGTGCATCAGCTAGTGCTCGCACTAAACCCGCCACATTAGCTACGGGCTTAGTGGTCCAAGTGCCTGAATATATCGCTAGCGGTGAAAAAATAAAAGTCAACACTTCTGAAAGTAAGTTTATGGGTCGCGCTGACTCTTAAGCCAAAATTCAAATGTAAAGAGTAAAGATAAAAACCATTTACCACAGGGAAAAAGAAGCGCTGTGCTACACAAAGAAAATCATTACAAGCTAAAATAAATATTTTACTTGTTGAGCGTTTTCTTTATCTTTTGTGGTTCTCAATCCTTTTAATTTTAAGCGTTTGATTTTTATTAACTTATTCTTAATTATTCAGTCTTAAGTGCCTAGTTTTAAATAAAGCGATGTATTGTAATTACAACTAAAACATCTAAGCAGCGTTAAGCTTCGCTTAGTGCCCAAGCACTTTTGCAGGGTTAATCGTTGCGGCTTTTATTGCTGGATAAAGAGTGGCTAAAACGCTTAGCACTATGGCTATAAGTGCTGTGAGATACACCTCATTCCAATTTAACTCAGACGGCAAGAAATTAATAAAATAGACATCGCCTGATAAAAATTGTACACCTAGTAAATTCTCAATAAAAAGGGCAACAGTGGCTAAGTGGGTTGCCATCAGTGCGCCTAATATCACGCCGACTAAAGTGCCAATTAAACCATTAAACGTGCCTTGCAACATAAATACAGAGATAATTAAGCTGTTTTTTGCCCCCATACTTTTAAGCATCGCAATTTCACTTTGTTTTTCGTTTACCGCCATCACTAAGGTCGACACAATGTTGAAACAAGCCACAGCGATCACCAGGCTTAAAGCGATATACACCACTGCCCTAACGAGCTGTATATCTTGATACAAGTTACCATCATTAACAGTCCAGTCCGACATATACACTTCAGATGTTAAGTCGTAGCCGATTTCGCGGGTTAATTCGCGGGCCACAAAAGCGTCTCGATACCTTAAACGTATACCTTGGGCGCCATACTTAATATTTTGTGCCTGCGCCGCTAAAGACATATGCATAAAACCAATATGATTACTTAATTCGCCGCCCATATCTAAACTGGCAATGATATTGAGTCGTAATGTCTTAGGTGCACTTAAGCTTAAATTTTCGGATAGCTGCGGTAATAATATCTGCACTTTATCACCCACGACTAAATTGAGTTTCTGCATAAGACCTATGCCTAATATAGTTGCGTTTTCGTCGGCCTGAAATTGTTGCCACTGTGCGCCAGTCACCAAGCTTGGAATGACACCATTAGACGCGTAAAAGGGATCTAAAGCCGTCATCTCGACCGCCTTCATGTTGTTACCTTTTTGTAACATACCTGTGGCGTTAACGTAGGGCTCAACAAATGTCACTTCACGATGGCGTTGTAACATTTTCACTTCTGCGGGCCAATTTTCTATGCCACTTGCATACACTGACTTAAACTCTGCATGAGGAATGACAGACAACAAGTTGTCTTTTAGTTCTTTTTCAAAACCATTCATGACTGATAGCAACAAAATTAGTACAAAACATCCTAAACCGATACCAAAAGTTGAAGAGGCAGAAATAAACGAAATAAACCCATTTTGACGTTTATCTGTACGAAAACGCCACGCTAGTAACCATACTAAGTGCACTAGATAGCGCCCTTTATATTTTTTGTTATATTTTTGGCTATAGTTTTTGTTGGTACCAGTGAAGGTTGGGCGTCAGTCAAATGGCCGTCCACTAAATTTAAAGAACGATCTAATCTGCTGGCTAATTGTATATCGTGAGTCACAACTACAAAACTGGTTTGCATTTGTTCGCGCAGCTCACTAAGTAACTCATAAATACTCTCACCTGTTTTTTGATCTAGATTACCTGTGGGCTCATCTGCAAGGATCAATTTAGGCCGAGTTACCAAAGCTCTAGCAATGGCGACGCGTTGACGTTCTCCACCAGATAGTTCAGCAGGTTTATGATTATGTCGATGAGATAACCCGACCTTGTCTAACATGGCCATAGCCATCTCATTGGCTTGCTTAATTGGCTTCTTTGCAATTAACAACGGCATGGCGACATTTTCTAATGCACTAAATTCGGGTAATAAATGATGAAATTGATAAACAAACCCTAAGGATTGATTACGAAATGTTGCTTGTTGATTACTACTAAAGGTAAATATATCTTGTTGCTCAAACGTCACTTGTCCTGACGTAGGTTTATCCAGCGCACCTAGTAAGTGCAATAAGGTACTTTTACCTGAGCCTGAGCTACCCACGATAGCGACTTGTTCTGCTTTATTGATCGAAAAGTTAACGTTTTTGAGTACCTTTACGCTGTTTTGTCCATCATCATATTGTTTGGTCAAATTGGTACATCTGAGTAACTCGCTCATGCTCAATACGTTTCCCTAATTTATATCTGTACGGGTTGAATTTCCATGGTTACGTAGACGTTTTTTTTCCCTTCTTTTAGCTAATATTCGCGCTAGTTTTCTCATACTCACCACTTGGTCACTTTCATCAATGATATCGATACCAAACAGGCTTTCAACTAAGTCTTCAACAGTTAACACTCCTTCTAAGCCACCGTATTCATCGACGATAAGCAACATATTACCTCGTTGCGAATGTAAGGGGCCAAAAGCTTTAGCTAAGGGCATGCTGCTTAATATAGTGACCATGTCTTTTTGATAGGATTTAAGCTCTCTATCAATGTTACCTCGAGCAAAGGCTAATAAAATATCAGATTTTAATACGTAGCCAGTAATTTTTTCTGGCTCTGCGTCTTCGTAGACTGGGATCCGTGAAAATGATACTTCTGCATGTTTTTGTAAAAATTGCTCAACGGTCATTGTGTCAGGCAGTGAAAAAACGACCGTTCTATGAGTCATAGCTTGATGTACTTTTAGCCGTTGTAAACTTAGTAGGTTTTGCATCACTGTAGCTTCACGAGCAGCTATTTGACCTTCTTCTAAAGACAGCGCAGTCATTGCAAACAACTCGTCTCTATTTAAACCCACAAGGGGGGACTCATCATGCATTCTAGACGTCATTTTTTGCGCCATCTGTACGAAAGGCCACAGTACAATCATTAAATATTTTAGGAAATATGCAGTAGATGGGGCGAGCTTACGCCAATATGTTGCCCCAAGAGTCTTAGGGATGATTTCTGAGAAAACTAATATCAACATCGTCAAAACAGCTGACGCAATTCCTAAGTAAGCGTCACCAAATACCACTGCAGCTTGGGCTCCAGCTCCAGCTGCACCCATCGTATGCGCAATAGTATTCAAACTCAAAATAGCGGCAAGAGGTTGATTAATGTCACTAACTTGCTTTTTTAACAACTTGCCTGATGGATGGCCACTTTTTTCTAATACAGAAATATAAGCTGAAGAAATGCTAAGGATGACCGCTTCTGCAATAGAGCAAACAAACGAAAAGCCTAGCGCGATAATTATATATAGCAACAACAAAAGCATAGGGATTAAATCTCAGAAGATGACGTAAAAGACATCATATAAAAATAGATAGCTGGTATGTTATGAGTTTATCAAACCATAAGTGAATAACGTAGTGTTAATGGGGTAAAAAAGAATCTTATATATGAAAAACTTGAAATGAGGAACAAGAGGTGAAAACAGACTAATTTACAATTTAATGGCGGAGTGGACGAGACTCGAACTCGCGACCCCCGGCGTGACAGGCCGGTATTCTAACCAACTGAACTACCACTCCGCATATAAATTGTATTTCGTTTTGATGTTGGCGGAGTGGACGAGACTCGAACTCGCGACCCCCGGCGTGACAGGCCGGTATTCTAACCAACTGAACTACCACTCCAGCCGTAATCAAAACTTTGCTATCCAGCTCCATGTCCAAGCTTGTTTTAAGAAGTACTTTCTAAAAAACCAGCTGCATTCACGTAACCTTAAGCAATTTAACAACATCAAATTTGGCGGAGTGGACGAGACTCGAACTCGCGACCCCCGGCGTGACAGGCCGGTATTCTAACCAACTGAACTACCACTCCACAATTTTCAATGTTATCAAACGGTTAATTAAAAACACAGTGTGTCTCTCCTCAACCGCGGCGCAGATAATACGGCTTCACCTTATACTAGTCAATAGCTTTTTAACTCCATAGTCAGTTAAAAATCAGTTAAAAGCTTCGTTTGCTGCAGTATTAAACAATTTGCTGCTTTAGCAAACAAGTCCTCACTCTTTAGCTGTAATCAAGTTCATAAAACTTGGAGTTACTTTGATTTTACATTGGGCTTTTTTTCTATTTTCATTTTTTTTGACTGACGTTTAAACATTTTTGCAAAAAAACTCACTTTTTTATGCCTATTTTTACCATTTACAATTTCAGTATCTGTTTCTTGAATATCTATATCTTTTTTATCATTAACTTTTTGGGTTTTATCATCAACCTTCTGGGTTCTTTTCATAAAATTAAACATGGGTTTGTTGTCTGAAGTTAACCAATAAACTAAGCTCCCGCCTACTATTAATATAAATAGGTTAATGCCTGCAATCAAGGACACTAATGTTGATGTTGACATTTTTTGTTCAACCAGCACAGCTACTTGAGTAGACGCTATTCCTTCTTCAGTGGCGTCGCTTATGACGTCGCTTATAACGTTATCCACCAGCTCGCCCTCAACAACATCGCTCACGTCTGCAACAGTGACTATCTCTAATTGTTCTGATAAAAAACTATATTCTGGTACATCCAAAATAAATTCTCTACCGTCATTTGTATCTCCATAAACAGTCAATTTCACGCGGTATACGCCATACTCATAATTAGCAATAATATGCTCTCGGATCTTTGTTGACCTGTCTGTAATAGAAAAATTCTGGATATCGCCATTTGGAGAACGAATTTTCCCATCTATTAATAACGTAGATATATCAACATGTTCACGCTGTGCATCTACAGTGATTTTATGGAAGCCGCGACCTGCTTCGTCAAGCTCAACGTCTACTTTAATAGGATTGGCTAACAACGTAATATTAGGGTCAACTTGCTCTCGAGTGAACATAGGTGTAGACACGTTAAAAGTAGGGATCCATTCACCGTCAGTAACAGCAAGATTGAAGCGCCCAGTGAATATCCCATCTAGAGGTTTTTCATCCATACCTTTTCCATTGTCTTCAAAGATGGCAATAACTTCAGCTCTAGCACCAAAATTATTGAGTTCAGGATTGTTGCTACTAGACAATGAAATACTCAGTTCAACCACATCCCTAAATGCAGCATAATCAATGGCAACACCGTTGTTGGTTAGGTAAGCGGTCTGTTTTAATATCTCACCAGAAAATATAATACTAGGTAGAGAGTCAGCTTGCAGTACCAGATCGCTTATCACCATAACTTGGCTTTCAGGCAAAACCTGCCCTATCGCTTGCCAAGGTCCTGGCATTGGATTTTTAATACTGATCATGTCGTAGGTGCTGCTATCGAACCAAAATATGTCTTTATCCTCAGCATTAGTTAGATAAATTTTGGAACCATCTGGTTGTACTAAAACAACCGGTGCAGAACCAAATTCACGAAAAAATACCATAGTAATTTCGTCTATTTCATAGTCAATTCTGAAACGGTTTTGTAGTAACTTAATACCGTTATGGTACTTAGAACCTAGTTGAGTAAGAGGTGATTCATTAATTTGATTAGTACTTAGTTCATTAGATGTACTTGGGTTATTGGATGTATTTGAGCTGCTAGAAGATGAAGTGGTAGTTTGAGGAATAGCTTGTACCGAGAAGCTCAGATATGCGAATGCGAATGAGCATAATATAAGAGCAGATAAGGCCGGTTTTAACATATTGACTAAACTCACTATTGGTAACTACTGACGCCACAAGCAGGCGCCACTTTTTTCAGCCACTAAATCCAAACGACTTTCGTGCTGCTTTATTTCATCGGCCGTTGCCATAACAACCTTTAACGGTTTTCTTTGCACAGGCAAGCGACGAATAGTTTCTAACGGTACACCACCGTCGCCACTAGCCTTACCACTTAAATTAAGAGCGGTTTGGCCACCTGTCATCAAAAGATACACATCAGCCAAAATTTCTGCATCTAGTAGCGCACCGTGTTTTTCTCGATGTGAGTTATCTATACCATAACGTCTGCATAATGCATCGAGATTATTCTTTTGTCCGGGATGGATTTTTCTCGCTAAGTTTAATGTATCAAGTATCGTGCACATTTTGGCAGATTCTTTAACAACTAAACTTGGAAGCCTATTAAACTCATGATCCATAAACCCGATATCAAAAGGCGCATTATGGATAATCAACTGAGCACCACGAATAAAATCAATAAATTCTTTGGCAATAGTATTGAATAGCGGCTTATCTGCCAGATATTCATTGGTGATCCCATGCACCCCGATCGCTTCTTGTTCAACTAAACGCTGAGGGTTAATGTAGACGTGAAAGGTATTTCCCGTAAGACGACGGTTAATCATTTCCACACAACCTATCTCGATGATGCGGTGTCCTTGCTTAGGATCTAGCCCGGTAGTTTCTGTATCTAATACAACTTGACGCATTTTCTGCCCTTTTTAAATTTGGTGGTATCAATAGTTTTGGTTATTATACTGCGCTTATTTATAAATTTTTGGATGTTTATCTTAATTAACTTACAACACTAGATAACTATAAAAATGTGAAACTATGAAACTATGAAACTATGAAACAAATAGAAATTTTTACTGACGGCTCCTGCTTAGGCAACCCCGGTCCCGGTGGCTACGGCGCTGTAATGGTTTTTGGGCAGCACCGAAAAGAACTCAGTCAAGGCTTTAAACATACCACCAACAACAGAATGGAATTGTTAGCGACCATCGAAGCACTTGCTACGTTAACTGAAAATTGTTCTGTTAACTTAACCACGGATAGCCAGTATGTTAAAAATGGAATTAATCAATGGATTAAAAATTGGCGAAAAAATGGCTGGCTTACCTCAGATAAAAAACCAGTAAAGAATGTTGATTTATGGAAACGCCTAGACCAACAAGTTGACAAGCACAAGGTTAGCTGGTTTTGGGTTAAAGGTCACTCTGGCCATCCTGAAAATGAGGCTTGCGATCAACTTGCACGGCAAGCAGCTGAAGGTACAAATATGCCAGAAGATAGTGGGTTTTCTGGCTAATATATTTGTATTGACTGAAATACCAGTGCTTTGTAGTTAATTGTAATTAGTCACAACTAGTTACAACTCGTTACAAGCTACTCTTGGTTATGTTTAGTTATATTTGGTTGATCTTGATTATTTTTGGCTACTTATCATTCCACATCACATACTCGTTTTCATTTCCATCGTTAAAATGAAACCTGTGTCCGCCGAGAAATTCAAAAGTAGGAATTTTAATTGACCCACCAGCGGCTTCTATCGCAGCTTGACTTTCAGTTAAGTTTTCGCTGTATAACACGACTAACACACTACCCTTGTCAGCCGACACACTGTGTTCAGAAACACATAAACCACCGTTTATCCCTGCTCCAATGATCGTAGTATAATCGTCTCCTTGATCCACGAATTCCCAACCAAATACCTGATTAAAAAAAGCTTTGCTTGATGCCAAAGCTTTAACTGGAATTTCAATGTAGTTGATTTTATGGTGTTGACTCATAGCATTCTCCACTTATTTAAAGCATCATGTTAACAATATGCAGCTACAATATTTCACTAAAATTCACTGAAATTAAGGATAACCAATGCGTGTGACTGAAAATATTTGCTTGTTATTGGGTCGACTATTAATGGGCACTTACTTTATTTTGCCCGGCTTACAAAAAATAACTAATTATCAAACAATGACAGATTATATGCTTGCGCATAATGTACCTGCCACAGTATTTTTACTACCTGTTACTATCGCTTTGCAAATTGTCTTAGGTTTAGCCATTATCGTCGGTTTTAAAGGTAAGGTAGCCGCTTTTATTCTGGCGGGTTTAACTTTAATTATTAGTATTTACATGCACGATTTTTGGAATATGGTAGAGAGTCTGGAACGTATTCATGAAAATCAAAACTTCTTTAAAAATCTAGGTATAACGGCTGGATTATTGATAATTTCCGGTATGGGCACGGGCAGGCTAAGTCTAGACGCTCGAAAGCCAAATAAAACTTAGCTTTCGACTTAATTTATAACTGAGCTGACGAATTAGATTACAACTAAGCTTATATCTTAGCGTGTCTCCATTTATCAGGGATGATGAACTGGTTGCAATCTTCAATTTTATATAAATTGATCACGTCAAGCAAAGTCATAGTTACCTCTGATAGTTGGCTCGCAGATTTTCCAATTTCTTGGGCTTCTTGCATGTTTATATTTGACATTATCTCAATTTCACTCACATTACGACTGACCTCCTGAGCAACCGCACTTTGTTGTTGAGTGCTGCCACTTATCGAAGTACTGGTTTGCTCTATTTTTTGTATGTTGTGTAATATTTGACTAAATGCTTGGTCGATGGCGCTGGATAATTTCACAGCTTGTTGAGACTTCTCTTGTCCTTGGGTAATTCCTAACATCGCTTGTTTAGAATCAGTTTGTAGAGCGGCAATGATGGTTGCAATCTCTTCGGTTGAACTATGCACTCTTTTTGCCAGTGCTCTGACTTCGTCAGCAACAACCGCAAATCCACGGCCCTGCTCACCCGCTCTAGCAGCTTCGATGGCTGCATTGAGAGCTAGAAGATTAGTTTGATCGGCAACGGACTGAATAACAACCAGCACACTGGAGATATTGACTACTCCCTCATTCAATGCACCTATAACACCGTTTAAATTTTCTACTTCCGATGCGACACCTTGAATACTGCTTAATGCTTTTTGAACTGTGACTCTGCCCTCGCCACATTCCTTGACTACTGACGAAACTGAATTAGCGGATTCTTGAATTTGTCTGCCTATATCTGCTACACCAACAGATATTTCTTCTACCGCTGCTGAAGCACTGCTGGTAGCCATTTGTTGTTTTTCTATATTAGAATCACTGTCAACTACGGACACAATCGCATCGTGTGTTGATGAAACAGCCTCATAAGCGGTTTTAGCTATTGTGACAAAATCGTTACGAATAACCTCTAAAAGTTCATTAAATGTGCTGGCTGACTGGCCAATATGATCTTGTGACAACACGGGGATCCGCAAAGTCAAATTATGCTCTTTCCGTATCTCAGCAATAGTGGTGCCGATAGCTTTAGCTTGTTTACCCATACTCACAATGGCGATGAATACCAAGTAAGAAAGAAGTAACACAAACCCCAAAAACACTAATTCAAGGCTAATGAAGCTGATCGCGTTGGCATATATTCCATTAATATCGTTATGCATCTGTTTTATACTGTCAGATTCCAGAGTTTTCAATTCACCAATTCTGTCTGTTGCAGCATCAAACCACGCTTCAGGCTGTACAGAAAACTCATTATTTAAAGCATTATTAAGTATTTTTTGACGTAATTTGACAACATTTTGGTTTTCAGTACTGCTTTCAAAGATGTTATATCGAGTGAACCAATCACTATTATTCGGCATGGATTTATAGAATGCATCTTGATATGCGTCTTGTTGGGCGATCAGTGTATAAACTCGTTTTTTATTTTGTTCAGAAAAACTTTTACTGGCCAAGATATTAGTCAGTGCCGCTCGCTCAATGCCAGACTTTTCCTTCACCTGCATCAAATTATAAGAGGCAATTAAGCCTTGCACTAGTCCGTTGGTATCAAGCACTTCTATCAGCGCTAATGGTTGATTAATTAAAGATTTATTTTGTGCTGTATAAAAGCCCAAAGTATCGGGCAAAGTAATAGTCAATTTGTCTACTTGGCTTCGAATGTTTGCCAAGCGATTTAGATTATTTAAAATAATGTTAATGCTGTTTTTTAAATCGTCATTAAAGTCGTCTTCGTACTGCTCAGTAAATTGTTTATAAGCGCGTAATTTTTGATCCACAAGACTTCTTTGTAGACCAAGCTCTTGTCGAAATTTAGTGCCTTTCGAACCAAGATATCCTGCCGACATCCCTCGTTCTTTCTGCAATTCATGCACCAGAGACGCGGCATTGTCTGTCAAAGACAACAAACTGGCACCATTGGAAGAATTATTCATATCTTGTAAGTTGTAAGCTAAGTTAATCATGACCAAAACACTTAACAAAACTGAGGGGATAACAATTAAAAATGAGACGTGACGAGAGACCGTTTCCTTAAAACGCATTATAAATCCTTATTTACATTAATTAACAACACCAAAAAAAATGTTTTATATTAAAAGACATTAAAATCCATTTGTCTATGACTCTATTTATAAAACTTT
>Ga0222645_100904_pt1 | contig 14531 bp, 14 predicted proteins | sample AntAcemetagen292_FD_179881 | JGI IMG/M metagenome (GOLD analysis project Ga0222645, IMG submission 179881) | Saline water microbial communities from Ace Lake, Antarctica - #292 | ecosystem: Environmental > Aquatic > Non-marine Saline and Alkaline > Saline | place: Antarctica: Ace Lake | collected...
TATTGATAAAGTAGATAGCTATATTTCCGCGTCGCACAACGATATTATTGTTGACGCCGAAGGCTTGCACCTACTTCCAGGAATGATCGATGATCAGGTGCATTTTCGCGAGCCAGGCTTAACGCATAAAGGGACTATTGCCAGCGAATCACGTGCCGCTGTTGCAGGCGGCATAACCAGTTATATGGAAATGCCCAATGTTAATCCTGCCACTACCACTATTGCCGCTTTGGAAAAAAAGTATGCGATTGCCCAACAGCATTCAATCGGGAACTATGCTTTCTATTTGGGAGCCACTGAAGACAACCTTGAACAGATTAAACAGCTTGACCCAACAAAGTACTGCGGTGTAAAAGTATTTATGGGTGCGTCTACGGGCGACCTATTAGTTGAAAAGCCTCAAGCCTTGGACGCAATTTTTCGTGAAAGTCCTGCTTTAATTGTTACTCACTGTGAAAGTGGCCCTGTCATAGCCGATAATCTCAAAAAAGTACGCGAGCTCAGGCAGCCAACGATAGAAGACCATCCACTTATACGCAATACTGACGCGTGTTTTGCATCGTCATCTTATGCGGTGAACCTAGCGAAGAAATATAAAAGCCAATTACATGTTTTACATATTACGACTGCAAAAGAACTAAGTTTATTTGAGGCGGGGCCTATCGAATGCAAGCACATTACGGCAGAAGCGTGCGTTCATCATCTTTGGTTTAGTGATCAGGACTACTCTAGGCTAGGCAATTTTATCAAATGCAATCCCTCCATTAAATCATCAACGGATCGTGATGCCTTGATACAAGCATTGCACAATAATCAAATTGATATTATCGCCACCGATCATGCGCCTCATACTTTGGAAGAAAAACAAGTGGATTATAATAAAGCCCCCGCTGGTTTACCGTTAGTGGAACATGCTTTATTAAGCTTGCTGGATCATGTTAAACATAAACGTCTCAGCTTGGAGCAAGTGGTGGAAAAGATCGCCCACAACCCTGCGATTCGTTATGGCGTGACTGAACGTGGTTATATCCGTGAGGGCTACTATGCCGATTTAGTATTGGTCGACTTAAATCAAACCACCGAGGTAAGCCATGGTAACAATCGCTACCTTTGTGGCTGGACACCGTTTCATGGCCACCAATTTTCATCGCATATAAAAAGCACATGGGTCAACGGCGAACAGGTGTTTGACGGTCAACATATTATCGATGTCTCATCACCATCACAACGTTTGCTATTCAGTCGTTAATCGTAAAAAACAATTCATGACTTGATCAGAGGTTCCTTATATACATACGGTAGACGTACTCGTATTTTATTTAGAATTAACGTATAGCGCCTAGAAAATACATATGCCTGTCATGTATAGCCCATGATGTTTGCTCATAATGTCTACAAATAGCGCTTAAAAATAGCAGCGTATCATTTAGTTTATACAGGTTATTAAAATGAACTCTTCTAACTCCGAACCCAAATTGCTCACCACAGAACAAATTCTTGCTGCAAATGAAAAAGACTATATGAATGAAGCACAATTATTTTTTTTTAAAAATCTATTATTAGAATTATATGAATCTACATTGGTTCGTGTCGTGGAGGCTAAAAAACAAATATCTCCTCCATCGGGCTTAAGCGATGTCAGTGATCGCGCCACCTGGGAAGAGCAGTCCAGCATTGCACTTCGAATTGTTGAGCGTGAGCAAAAATTATTGCCAAAAATAAAACAGTCGTTAGCACGTATTTACAGTCATAGCTTTGGCTATTGTCTAGAATCTGGTGAACCTATAGGTATTCCACGTTTACTAGTGAGGCCGACGGCAGAATATTGTGCAGAAGTTAAAGCCATTAAAGAAATAAAAGAGAATAACTTTAAACGCTAACTTCTGTAGTCGATCATAAACAAGCCCTCGAAGCATTACACCTATCTTAAGGAGAATATTATGACGTCATCCGTTATTCCTCAGCATTATGAAGCGTGGCGACACTGCATTATAGTTGAGTGCGGGCTGAAATTAACGCCTAGTTTTATAGAAAAACGTATAGCCTCTTTGCAAAATGAAGACGAGCATTATACAAAACAATTTATTCGTTTATATGGCACTGCCTACCACCAAGCGTTGCTCGGATGGTTTATACAAGCACAAAAGAGTGTCTAAATATTCATTTTAAACATTATCACACTAGCAATACTATTTTGGAGGTCAATGCTTTTGTTTAGCCCCTCATTTATTCTTACACTTTTGATTGTAATATCGCCTATTCTTTATGCGGGTAATAGTCAGCCTTCTATGAATGATTTATGTCGTGAGGTGGGTGATAAATTAGCAAGTGTATCCACACGTAATTGCTTAGAGCAGGAAATGATCGCTGATGGTCAGCGTTCTCATCAGCAACGTTTAATCCCTTATAAAATTTACCCGCCTGTCAGTGATAAAAAACCTTTAGGCAGGGTATTGTTAATGGGAGGTGTTCATGGCGATGAATATTCAACAGTGTCAATTGTGTTTAAGTGGATGGATACGTTAAATACAAACCACTCGGGACTATTTCATTGGAAAGTGACTCCGCTACTGAATCCGGATGGTCTTTTAACCGAAGGGCGTGCCCAGCGTCAAAATGGCAGAGGGGTTGATCTCAATCGCAATCTCCCTTCAAAGGACTGGGATGCTTTAGCCTTAAAATATTGGAAAAAGCGTACGAAAAAGAACCCCCGTCGTTATCCAGGTCCTTACGCCAGTAGTGAGTTAGAAACGCAATGGCTTGTTAGCACTATTCAAGAGTTTCAGCCCGATGTGATTATCGCTGTTCATGCACCGTATGGTTTAGTGGATTATGATGGCCCACAAATCGCGCCAAAAAAACTAGGGTCGTTAAATTTATGGCGATTAGGAACTTACCCCGGTTCCCTTGGTAATTACGGCGGTGTAGATTTGGGTATTCCTGTTGTTACTATAGAGCTTGCATCAGCAGGCTCTATGCCATCTAGGCGTGAGATTAGAAATATGTGGATTGACTTAGTGCGTTGGCTGAAGAGAGAAGTCCCTAAGCAGCATTTGGAAAAACGATCAGCTCAAAACCCATTAACGCAATACAATCTGAAGGCTGTAAAAAATAAATGAATGTTAATACTAAAATGATCTTTGCAGTTCCTACTAACATTATTACTGGCTTTCTGGGTGTAGGAAAAAGCACGGCTATTTTACATTTACTTAAAAGTAAGCCGAAGGAGGAGCGCTGGGCGGTATTGGTTAATGAGTTTGGTGAAATTGGTGTGGATGGCAGTTTATTTCAGGGGCAGCATACTCAAGAACAAGGTGTTTTTATTCGAGAAGTTCCCGGTGGTTGCATGTGCTGTACAGCAGGTTTGCCTATGCAAGTGGCATTGAACCAGTTATTAAAATTAGCAAAGCCCGATCGCTTGCTTATTGAACCTACTGGTTTAGGGCATCCAAAAGAAGTATTGCAATCTCTTACAGTAGATTCCTATTGTGATGTTATCGACGTACAAAAAATTGTCACTTTAGTGGATGCGCGTAAATTATACGATAGCCGTTATACAGAGCATCATACGTTTAACGAACAAATTGCCATTGCCGATATTGTCGTAGGCAATAAACAAGACCTATACCAAGGTGATGAGGAAGCTAAATTAGATGCTTACGTTAAGTCAACTGGATCTTCTGATACTCAGGTGGTGTTTACAGTTAATGGCGATATGACTGCTATAGATTTATCTGGAAAAACTACCTCGATTGCTGAGAAGCCTTATCATCACTCAAGGGACACCAAACCGCTATTACTTGATATGGATATTCCTGAATGTGGGTATATTAAAGCGCTTAACAAAGGAGAAGGTTTTTACAGTATCGGTTGGCGCTTTTCTAGTAGTCGATTATTTCATTATGAAGCATTACTTTCGTTTCTGAAGAAGATAAAAGCAGAACGAATGAAAGCCGTTTTTATTACCGATATGGGCGCGTTTAGCTATAACCTGACAGCTGATGCACTCACAGGGACTGTGTTAGTTAACTGCGCAGAAAGCCGAATAGAAATCATCGCCGCTCAAATTAACGACGATTGGGAAGAGCAGCTAATGGCTTGTATTATTTCTCATTAGTCAGTCGTGAGAATGAAAGAGTTAAGAGTTAAGAGTTAAGTGATATAACCGAGTTCAATTTTGCTATTTCATATCATTGGCCTCATATTAATTGCGTTAACGGTTATTGAGTTAAAGGGAATACACGCTATCTAATCCAAATAATACAGCGCTATTTTTCACTCCTTAATCTGACGTCATTTCAACAAGAACAGCTCTAAGGGCTTTACCAATTCCATCATTGAGGTTTACCTATGACATCAATATCTGATCGACCACTCGTACCCGTCACTCTACTCACAGGGTTTCTAGGTAGCGGTAAAACTACTCTTCTCAATCAGTTGGTACAACAACAGCTTATGTCAGATACCTTGGTGATTATCAACGAATTCGGCGAAACCGCACTTGATCATTTGTTGGTCACTCATAGCCGGGAGAATCTAATCCAGGAGATGAGCAGCGGTTGTTTATGCTGCACCATTCGGGGAGACCTAGTTAAAACTCTACGAGAAATTTGTATTAAGTATTTCCAAGATGGTGAGCGGCGGTTTAATCGGGTATTAATTGAAACCACTGGGCTTGCTGACCCTGCGCCGATTATTCACACGCTAATTGTCGATCCTCAGGTATCCAATCGCTATCAACTGGACGGAATTGTGACCACCGTCGATATGGCCACCGGCCAACAGACGCTTGACAATCATCCGGAGGCAATCAAACAAGCTGCTGTGGCAGATTGTTTATTATTTACTAAAGCTGATCTGGTATCGCTCGAAGATCAACAGGCATTAGTGGATCGGCTTGATGTTATCAATCCTGCAGCCACTGGTTATTTTGTTGAACAAGGACAAATCGAAGCAGAGAAACTGTTAAACGTCGGTTTGTTTTCTACTCAAGGCAAAACAGTTGATGTTGAGCGTTGGTTAAAAGAAGAGGCTTATCATTCCAGTTCAGAGCATGGACATCATCATGAGCATGGCGACCACGACCATAAGCATAGCCATGGAGATATACACCATCATCATCACGATGTTAATCGCCACGATGACCATATCCGCGCCTTTTGTTTTTCCCGTGCTGAGCCTATCGATGAGGATGATTTGAATGAATGGATAGAATTACTTATGTTAATGTCCGGCAGTAATATTCTACGTGTAAAAGGGATACTGAATATTAAAGACAGTGAGCAACCCATGGTGATTCATGGTGTTCAACATATTTTTCATCCGCCCTTATTGTTGCCAAACTGGCCTGATGGTAACCGCCACTCCCGGTTTGTATTTATTACGAAACATGTAAGCCAAGAATCTATTGAAAAAACTTTTAGGGCATTATGCTGACCTATAAAGTTTTTCTTTAAAAAACTAGGAGTTTTTTTTAGTCAAACCATTAAGCGGCAGTATTCTAACGACAAGGTTAGTCACGATAAACAGAAATGCACTGACACAAACGATCGTTGGTCCAGTAGGGGTATCCATTAAATAGGAAGCCTGTAGGCCGGATATACCACAAAAAACACCCAAGCAGGCTGCAATGATGGCCATAGCTTCAGGTGTACTACTAAAAGTGCGTGCAGTCGCAGCCGGTACAATTAGCATAGCTGCTATCAGTAGAACACCGACCACTTTAATGGCAACCGCCACAACAATCGCCAGAGCAATGGTTAAAATTAATTGTTCCTGTTTAGGGTTGAAGCCACTGGCAAGTGCCAAATCAGAGTTAAGCGTCGACAGTAAAAGACCGGACCACCGCCATACGATGAGCCCCAAGACAATCAACGCGCCGCCCCATATCACCATAAGATCCATATGACCCACTGCTAAAATATCACCAAATAAGTAGGACATTAAGTCAATACGGACGCCGGATAAAAAAGAAACCGCTACCAAACCGATGGCTAATGATGAATGCGAGGCAACACCCAGCATTGTGTCCATTGCAAATCCTCGTCCAGTTAGGCTTGACACCATAATCGCCATTAATAAGCAAACCACTAGAACACCGGCAAATATAGGAACTGATAGTGTCAGCGACAATGCGATACCGAGCACAGCGGCATGAGCAGTGGCATCGCCGAAATAGGCCATTCGTCGCCAAATCACAAAACAACCTAGGGGTGCCGCTGCCAGTGCAACTCCAACACTGGCCAGCATGGCTCGTACTAAAAAATCATCAAACATAGGAAGGCTGTTTAGTCTGTGTGTGGGGATGATGACCTTGGTGTAGGTACAAAGCAGCTTCACTCTCTTTATCGAGACCAAATAAGGCATGGTATTCTGGCGAGTCACTGACCGTTTCAGGCTTACCCTGGCAACAAATATGACCATTAAGACAAATGACCCGATCAGTTTGGCGCATCACTACGTGGAGCTCGTGGCTGATCATCACAATGGCGCACCCGAGTTTGTCTCTAACACTCGCGATCTGTCGATAAAAATCCGCCGACCCACGGTGATCCAAACCCTGAGTTGCCTCATCTAGTAACAGTAAATCCGGGTTGCCTAATAGTGCTCGAGCTAACAGTACACGCTGAAACTGACCGCCAGATAAATCCATTATTTGCTGTTTATCAAGATGTGGGACGCCCGCATGATCAAGTGCATCAGCAACCGTATTGGCTGAATGTCCACTGGGCAAATTCATGAAACGCTTGACCGTCATCGGGAGTGTTTCGTCAATATGCAAACGCTGAGGAACATACCCAATTTTCAACCCCGGCTTTTTTTTCAAGACGCCTGAACTAGGATGAAGTGCGCCGATTAAGGTTTTAAATAATGTGGTTTTACCCGAACCATTAGGGCCAAGTACCGTCACAATTTCTTGTGGATTGACCGACAAATTGATATTGCTGAGAACCTTTCGTTTACCAAAATGAACCGACAGCTTGTCGCATTTTATTAACATAGATCTACCTAACTTAATATTTTGAAGAGCAACTACGCTGCGTAAACCGAATAAAATAAAGCGATTTCTATTTACTGCGCACAATTCGTTATGTTATAACATAACATATATTATTTCTATTCTAATATAGTGTCTATTCAAAATTTCTTTAATTTCAATTTTTTTTTATCTATAGGATTACCTAATGCGTCATACGTTAATCGCCTACTCGGCCTTAATACTGAGCTTATCTATCAATGCTCATGCGTCACCACCTTCAGTTGCGGTCGACATTGCCCCTTTGCATTCCCTGGTTAGTCAAGTTATGGAGGGCGTAGGTCAACCTAGCTTATTGATCCCAGCTGAAGCTTCTCCCCATCATCACACCCTACGTCCTTCACAAGCGAAAGCATTGGCGGATGCGGAAGTCGTTTTTTGGGTAGGTGAGGGCATTACACCGTGGCTGAAAAAAGCCTTGGATAATCTAGCTGAATCAGCACTGAAAGTCGAAGTGTTAGAAATTGAGGGTACTACCACCTACGCATTTCGAGAGGGCGCCACTTTTGAGTCGCATGATCATGGCGAAGATGAACACCATGAAAAAGATGAGCATCACGACAAAGAAAAAGACGAACATCATAAAAAAGGTGAGCACAGCGACAAAGAAAAAGATGAACATCATGATGAGCATGAAGGTAGCGACCCCCATGCTTGGCTAGACCCAGAAAATGCTAAACGCTGGGTTAATTACATTAACGATGTTTTATCCAAACAAGATCCTGAAAATGCATCGACTTATAGCCGCAACGCGGCAAAGGCAACAGCCTCTCTCGATACGCTCATAAGGTCTACACGCACTAAGATCGACGCACTCAGCAAACCACAATTTATTGTCTTTCACGACGCTTATCAGTATTTTGAAAAGCGATTTGATATCCCTGCAGCAGGATCTATTACGCTAGGCGATGCTGAAGACCCTAGTCCAGCCCGTATCAAGAAGATTCGAGATACAGTAAAAAAACTAGGCGTTACTTGTGTATTTACTGAACCTCAATATAACCCCGGTATTGTTAAAAATGTTTTTGAGGGCACTACTATTTCGGTCATCGGTGTTATGGATCCATTGGGCGCAAGTCTATCGACGGGCAGCGGCCATTATCAGGAGTTGATTGAGGGAATGGTGAAGAGCCTGAGCGAGTGTCAATAAGTTACTTTATTTAGCGTAACGTTATTTAGTGCTACATTAAGAGGGATCTCTGAGTTAGTCTTTCCTCGCTGACTCAGAGGTCAAAAACGCGTCATGAAAGAGTTTTGCGTTTACGACGGTTGAGTTATTCATTCTAAAACGCATAGTGAGTAATAATTGTTGTTGCCCTTTTTTTGTAGTTGTCTTGAGTGAATGCTCATTGGGCTTAGTCAGTTTAATTAATCGGTTTTCAATTTTTAGTTCTGAAAAATAATGATAGCTCTTTAGGTTCTTGGCCATTTCTTTAGCCATTTTACGTAAGCCTTGCTCTTGATTGTCATGGCCATTTTTGATATCTGCCAGTCTCATTGCTAAATAATAAACATCAAATTTCCAATGCTGTAGCAATTCTCTAACTTGACCCTTTTTCGTCGGGTATGAATTCGGTTTTTAGGTAAATCCAATTGTGTGGATGGGCATATAGTTCAATGGATAAAAGAGAAAGCACTACTAAAAAGCACTGTGAAGTCGATTTTATTAAGTGTTTCATTTAAATTTTTGTGTTTTTATTCGTATGATTTTCCGCTGAGAAGCATTTTTTACAGATACCGTTTATTTCTAACTGTGGGCTGCTTAGGTGAAAGCCAGTTTTTTTAATCACCGTTTTCAAGCTTTCCAGTGCTAATGGATCAATATTAATTTCTTCAACACCTTGGCACTGATCGCAAATTAAAAATTGTGATATCTGGTGCTTATATCGACATACAACGTGGGAGCAAGCTACAAATTTTTTAGCCAAGCCCAACTTATGTGCCAATCCTAGCCCTTGTAAAAAATCAAGAATTCGATAGACAGACATGGCGGAGATTGTCTCGTTAAACTGCTGCTTACAGTATTTAACAAGCTCATAGGCAGATATCGCTTTTTGTGAATCCAGTAGCGCGAGCAGCACTAGTTTACGCTTTCGGGTTAACCGCTCTCCTTTTTCTTGGCAGTGTTTTTCAGCAAGTTCAATATTTTTATTTAACTGATTCATATCGCCTACTCTTTTAGGTCATTAAGGATATTTCTAAAAAATAGATTTTAGAGTAGCCGTTAAGAAAAATCCAACGTGAGCAACAGGCGTGTTTGCCCAAGAGATAAAGCAGGGGAGCGATGTACGAGCCCATATTTTTCGTTGCCTATCCAGCCGCTTCCTTTCAATAAAGCAACTTGTTGTGAGCTTACTTGCTGAATTTTTTTATCACCTTGAAGAATACCCGATTGATGATCGGGCAAGCCTTTAGCGCCTCTTCCCAAATAATGGCGATTAACATTTTCTTCTAATAACCATTCGGTTCCCAACCCGCCATAGTTTATTATTAAACGGCAGGGGATCTTATCAACATGAAATCGAGGGCACATGGCTTTCGTTAAAGGTGATATACGTAAGCCGATTTCTTTAGCGTCGAATAAACAGGAAAACATATCAACCAGTAGTGCCACATCTTGTTGAAACTCATCTTTATAATCTAAATCGGGTAGCAATTCATCAAGCTGATCTAATGCTTTATTTGCCGATAATATGATACGAGGGGTGTGAAAAGCGTGTTGCTGAATCCATTCTTGAGCATACAGATCAAGTTCTTTCTGATGTTGGCGTTGCCAAATAGCCATATTAGTCTGATCATCATAAATTGATGTCAGTACAGAAGGGTCTTGCCCAACTTGAAAAGTAGGGCAGTCAATATTACTGTTAAGCGTCGGAAGTGAATTAAGCAGCATCGTTTTCTTTCCATGCGGGGAATGGGTCAGGTAGCGTTCGCCAAAACTGCTGGCCTTGGAGTAATTCGTCTTCGGATAATAGACAGCTATCCAATGCGGCTATGACTTTATTCTTATCCAAACCTTGGCCAATAAAAACTAATTCCTGCCGCATATCACCAAAAGGTTCTACCCAATTCTTTTGAATTGATTCCATATAAGTTTCATCCGTCGGCCAATCTTCTTTAGGTACAGATTTCCAGAACATCCCGCCAAAACCATAGCGAGCAATGCCACCCGCCTGACTCCATTGGCCAGCGAATTCCGGTCGAGTCGCTAACCAAAAATAACCTTTTGAACGGATTAATTTTCCATATTCTTCAGTATTGTGGAGAAAGTGATAGAATTTTTCTGGATGGAAAGGTTTTCTTGCCATATAACTAAAGCTGCCAATACCATACTCTTCCGTTCCAGGTACATGCTCGCCTCGCATTTCTTTTAACCAGCCAGGGGCTTGCTGTGCTTTTTCAAAATCAAATAGGCCAGTATTCAATACATTATCGAGCTTAACCTCTCCATTCTGAATCGGGATAATAGTAGCTGATGTATTGAGTGTTTTTAAAATAGCCGATAGTCGCTCTTGAGTTGATACATCGACTAAATCGGTCTTGCTAATTAAAATAACATCTGCAAATTCGACTTGGTCAACTAGTAAGTCTGCGACACTACGTTCATCCTCATCACCTAAATGCTCCCCTTTTTCTTTTAACTCTTTGGCTTCGTCATAATCATTCATAAAATTGACCGCATCAACCACCGTAACCATCGTGTCCAGTCTAGACACATCAGATAAGGAGGCACCATCTTCATCCGCAAAGGTAAAGGTTTCTGCTACTGGCAAAGGCTCGGAAATACCCGTGGATTCGATGACCAGATAATCAAAGCGATTCTCTTTCGCGAGCTTTTCTACTTCTAATAATAAATCTTCACGCAAAGTACAGCAAATACAGCCATTGCTCATTTCAACAAGCTTTTCTTCACTCTGATTGAGTGAGACTTCATTCTGTACAATCGCCGAATCAATATTGATTTCACTCATATCGTTGACAATAACCGCCACCTTTCGGCCCTCACGATTATTTAAGATATGACTTAATACAGTCGTTTTTCCTGCACCAAGGAAACCGGAAAGAACGGTAACGGGTAGCTTATTATTTTGACTCATATTCATTCTGTAAGTACCAATTCTAAGATAAATATTGTGGGTTTTAGGAGCTATTAACGCTAAAAATGTTATGTTATAACATAACTAGCATGTAATGAAAGCTTTATTGGAGTTTTTGATTAATAACTCTAGGCCCGAATTATCTCTCTAAGATCATCTAATAGATTTTTTTTTGATTAAATTGAGATGACTGATATTATGGGCGGTGGTCGAGAGGAATTTGAGCGCAGAAAGTCTATTTCCCAACAATGGGGGCATTAAAACTTATCTTTCAATGTATCCTCTATGAAATCAAAGACTAGAAGCTCTTGAGACGATCTCAGTTGAGATGTTTTCAAGTGAAGTTAGAGCATCAACATGTCCCAGAGTTTGATGCTCACATTTTTAAATTTGTTAAAAGCCTTTCTGTGTAGACCTTACAGCTTGTTCGTGCGTTTTTATACCAGTTCAAATTTTGTAATTAATCTCGATAATTAGAGTCGGATGAATATGAAGTCACGTCATGCCACATAAACTGGCTACATTTATTTTAATGTTTAGTAATCCTCATGTTCTAATTTATTCATAAGCTGTTTGATGTGTCGGTATTGAAAAATAACCAATATAGATGTGCCCAAAATTAGAAAGAGTGCAAATCGTGATACCCATAGATCAATTAATGGATAGTTTGATGCTAACCATAGGCTAGAGATAAGAATCATAATTATGAAACTAAAAAAACAGTTTTGTATAAAACGAGAGGCTTATTGTTATCGCGTCTAACTTGGACATAGAAAATTCCTAAAGTTATTTAAATAAATGATAAAGCGTTTTCAATAACAACACTATTAATATTCCTGATAACGAATCATGTATTAATCTAAGCCATTACGCCAAGCCTTCTCCAGACACTTCTTGGGAATCCACTTTAAAAGCAAAAGACCAAAAATGATTTTTATGTATTAAAAAATCGCCGGCTTGCATATTATTAAAAATCGTGGGCAGCCACTATAGAGAGATTCATTTTGGTAAGTGAGCCCCTATCTATTGTTATGTCATTTATGATCAACCTCATCAATTCTTGTAATCAGGTTCTACAAGCCGTTATTAGACAATCAAGGCTATATATTTCACAACAAAAATCCCAATGGTGTGTGATGCGTATGATGAGTCATATAATGCCTTAAGGTAAAACAATGGGTGTTACTACTTGAAATTATTGGTTAGTGTGTCAGATTGAAAGTTATTAATAATAAATTGAGAAATGGGATAAGAGCTGATGTTTGTTAGTTTTTCTACAGTCTCGTTAATAATGTCTGCTTTTTCTTAACCTCAACAACTTAATGTCCGTTTATCTTGATAAAGAGGCGGCTCGTCTAGGTGTAACTCGTCAGTCAATCATCAAAGTTTGGCTCGCAGAGCGTTTGGAGCAGTCAGCTTTTAACAGGTCAAAGCACACAGGCGCAGCATAATTGGCCAGTATTTGAGTCCCTACTAATGGCTGCTTTTGGCACAAAGTGATCAAAGTTGTCATATAGCGTTTTAGTTGCTGTTGACGTGAAGCAGCTATTAGTTGAGTGAATTTAGGTGGATTCTTCGCTTCTTGCACATTTGAGACATAGAATTTCATATAAGTCTGCCTATCTCCTTTTCGGCTTAAACTCTGACTTAGCTACCTGTGAAGCAAGAATACCCTTTATCTGAGCTTCAGAAGCACCAATATGCTTCAACATATCAGCTATGGGAGATTCAAGTAACAACCAAACATTAACGACAGCTTTTGACTGTCTAGTTCGTTTCATATCGTTCAACACTTTATTATTAAGCTGGATTAACAATTCAGATGTAAAATCACCTCCGCACCTAAAATCCTCAAATATTGGGTTGTACTCAATATGATATTTTGCTCGCTTTAAGCCATAACTTCCATCAACATCAACATCAGCTATTAACCTTAGAAAAGCCTGAGCCTTTTCATAAATTTCTGGAGCGGTCCTTTTCAAGCTCAGCATATCAACAGCTAATAAAGCATTTAAGCTGGCTATAGGCTGTCTATTTGGATTTGTATCCTTGGATTTGAGTGAGCTTTGATGGCCTTCATCAATCCGCTTTAAATGCTCCTCTACCTTACTGCACAACTTAGGATGATAATCTCTACAATGATTCATGATAGCTGTGTAGTCGTCTAATTGCTCTTTAACTGTGTAGTTTGTAAACTTGGCAACATTGGCCTTAATCGCTGTAATATAACTATCATACTTACCAAAGGTATCAACTCGCTGATAAACCAATCGAGTTTGTCTAAAAAGTGGGTTGCTGTATTTATTAACGGCTCTTTGAATAGCTTCATTATTTCTTTTATCATATTCAGCCCTTCTCTTTTGTAATTCACCCTCCAAAAATTTTAAATCTGAGCCGTTTGGCGAATAATTGTTTAATAAGATATCCTTGGCGGATAACTGGCAAGCTAGCCATATGTTTTTTCTATACTCGTCATTACCAGTAACAATCTTGATAGATGGAGCCCCCTGAGCAATCAGGAACGAAACCTTAGCTTTTGCAACAGCAAGGCTTGTATTTGATGAGCTTAAAACCCCATCATTATTAACGCTAAATATAACTCTACCTGTTTTCAAGTTGATAATATCTCTTCCCTGAACAACCCCGTTATAGGTAAGGAATGTTCGAGGGTATAGCCGTTGGTATTTTGCAAATTCGTCAGTTAATGATGTAGATCTATTATATATGCCTGAAATTTTAGATAAGGCCTTCTTATTGCTATTTACCTCATCTGTATTTATAAGTAGTAGCCTATATTGCTCAATATCAGATGGATAATAAGCCAATTTTTCTTTGATGTTTTTCCAGTGGCAATTATGACTCAACCAACTCATTTTTATTGAGTGACCATCTTTGATAAAAGATCCCCCGGTCACTTGATTGTTTTTGATAACGGGCTTGAATTCAATACCTTTCATTTCCAGACTTTGTGAAAAATCAGTGATATTTGTTGTTTCACAAATGGATTTAATAACAGAGGTGATTTCCTTATCAATCTCCAGAAGATTGATACCGGTTTCATTTTTGAAATATTCAGCGTCAATTTCTCTCATTAAAACAAATTTTCTATCGCCTGAAAACACGTCGATAGGTAGCGTTCCCACCCCATATTTCGATGAAATATATGCTACAGGTTTATTCTTGGCCTTTGTCTTATTCAAGCCTGGTCTGGTAATATCGAAGCCCCTAAGACCTAATCGTCCCTTCAGCATCGAATAATTTGCAACCCCATTACTTTTTGACATTTCATCGAGTAACTCTTCAATCGGTTCAATTTTCTGTCCTATTTCAGTTACAAATTTTTTAACCTCAAGCTTGGCCTTATAATCACCACTTTGCTGAATCAAGAATGGTATCTT
>Ga0222645_100907_pt1 | contig 14464 bp, 7 predicted proteins | sample AntAcemetagen292_FD_179881 | JGI IMG/M metagenome (GOLD analysis project Ga0222645, IMG submission 179881) | Saline water microbial communities from Ace Lake, Antarctica - #292 | ecosystem: Environmental > Aquatic > Non-marine Saline and Alkaline > Saline | place: Antarctica: Ace Lake | collected...
ACCTCTTTCAACGAACTAGCCCGTGAAGGTCAAGCCATCGCTCGTTGGAACATGTTGAATCCTGAAGCAGACGCTAAGACTGCTTACATTGGTAAAGTGATCACTAAAGATGCAGGCCCTGCTATTGCAGCAACCGATTATGTGAAAGGCTATTCTGACCAAGTGCGTGCATTTATTGACACTGATTATCGTTGTTTAGGTACTGACGGTTTTGGCCGTAGTGATAGCCGCGCCAACTTACGTACACACTTCGAAGTTAATGCAGCTTACGTAGTGGTTGCTTCTTTATATGAGTTAGCCAAACGTGGTGAGATTGACAAGAAGGTTGTCACTGAGGCAATTGAGCGCTTCGGTATCAATACCGACAAAATTAATCCACTTTACGCCTAATAGTGACTAGATAAGGAGTTTTACATATGTCTGACATTCAAAAAATTCTAGTCCCCGATGTAGGTGGCGAAGAAGTTGAAATAATTGAAATTTGTTTTGCTGTTGGCGACACAATTGAAGCCGACGAGGGTATTGTTACTGTTGAAACAGATAAAGCATCCATGGATATACCGGCACCTTTCGCAGGTGAATTAACCAGTTTATCAGTTAAAGTGGGTGACAAAATCAAAGAAGGTGATGTGATTGGTGAAATCAAAACAGCAGGAGCAACTGCTCCTGTTGCAGAAGAGACACCGGCAGCACCTGAAGCACCAAAGGCGCAAACACCAGCCCCAGCAGTAACAGCGCCAAGCGAAGCTGAACCTGCTGCGGCGACCGGTGCAGTTGAATTGGTCGATGTGGCGGTGCCTGATATTGGTGAAGATGGCGAAGTTGATGTGATTGACGTAATGGTCTCTGTGGGCGATGTTATTGAACTAGAAGACGGTTTGATTACGTTAGAAACAGATAAAGCCACTATGGACGTACCATCTACTCATGCTGGAACAGTGAGGGAAGTCTACATTTCTACTGGCGATAAGGTTAAGCAAGGTACACTTGTGATTAAACTTGAAGTAGCCAGCGTCGCATCGACTCAGTCTCCAGCAGAAACGGAAGAAGTGCAGGCAACGGTTGCCGAAGCTCCGCAAGCTGTCCCAGAAAAAGTAATACCTAAAGCGGAAGTAGCACCTACACCGTCTCCAACAGTAGCCCCTGCTCCTGCACCAGCAGAGAAGGCGCTGGCGAAGCCAGCACCAGTTCCAGCCGAGCCTGTCACTACATCGATTGGAAAAGCTCATGCTTCCCCTTCAGTGCGCAGAGTAGCTAGAGAATTTGGGGTAGATTTAAGTTTTGTTGCAGCGACAGGCCCTAAAAAACGCGTTCTTAAAGAAGATGTACAAGCTTATGTGAAAGCAGAGCTAGCTAAGCCTCGTTCAGCAAGCGACACCGCAACTGGTGGCAACGCGGTTAGCGGCAACTCGATTAGTGCTGACAATGTATTACATATTGCAAGTGTTAAGCCTGTTGATCATGCTAAATTCGGTGAGATTGAAATATTACCTTTGACCCGTATTCAGAAAATATCTGGCCCATTCTTACACCGTAACTGGGCAACTATCCCACACATTACACAGTTTGATGAAGCAGATATCACTGATATTGAAACTTTCCGTAAAGAGCAGAACGCTTATCACGCTAAGATTAAGTCAGGTCTAAAGATCACGCCTTTGGTATTCGTAATGAAAGCCGTCGCTAAGGCTTTGGAAAAATATCCTGCCTTTAATTCCTCATTATCTGAAGATGGCGAAAATTTAATTCTTAAGAAGTTTATCAACATTGGTATTGCGGTGGAAACACCAAACGGCTTAGTGGTGCCTGTTATCAAAGATGTAAACACAAAAGGTATTGAACAACTTTCGCGAGAGTTGATAGAAATTTCAGCTAAAGCGCGTGAGGGCAAATTAAAAGCGACAGATATGCAAGGTGGTACATTCACCATATCAAGTTTAGGTGGGATTGGTGGAACAGCCTTTACACCTATTGTTAATGCTCCTGAAGTTGCTATATTGGGTGTGTCTAAATCAGATATGAAACCTAAGTGGAATGGTACAGAATTTATACCACGCCTTATGGTGCCATTAAGTTTATCTTACGACCATCGTGTTATCGACGGCGCAGTAGGTGCACGCTTTTCTACTGAAGTTGCTGCAAACTTAACTGATTTGCGTAGAATAATACTTTAGAGAACATGGCTTTACTGAAAAATGGGTAGCAGTTTAACGTTACCCATCTTTTGAAGCTAAGAAGCAAAATTTATTCACGACGTGTTATTTGCACTGCAAGCAAAACATGTTGTTCAAAAAAGAATTTGAGGATCATATGAGCGAAATTAAGACTCAATTAGTTGTATTAGGTGCAGGCCCAGGCGGCTATGCAGCCGCATTCCGTGCAGCTGATTTAGGTATAGAAACAGTGATAGTCGATGCCCGTGTTACTTTAGGCGGGGTGTGTTTGAATGTGGGTTGTATCCCTTCAAAAGCCATGCTTCATGTAGCTAAAGTTATTGATGATGCCAAAGACATGGCAAGCCATGGTGTATCTTTTGGTGAGCCCGTCATCGATCTAGACAAAGTTCGTGGTTGGAAAGACGGCGTTGTCGATCAGCTAACCAAAGGTTTGTCTGGTATGGCCAAGATGCGTAAAGTTAAACACGTACAAGGTTATGGTAAATTCACTAGTAGTAATACGCTTGAAGTTGAAGGTAAAGACGGAAAAACTACTATCACCTTCGACAATGCAGTGATTGCGGCCGGCTCTGAACCGGTTAATTTACCTTTTATTCCAAAAGATGATCCTCGTATAATCGACTCAACTGGCGCACTAGAATTAGCTGACATACCTGAAAAAATGTTAGTTTTAGGCGGTGGTATTATCGGCTTAGAGATGGGCACCGTTTATCGTGCACTGGGTTCGAAAATTGATGTAGTTGAATTTCTTGACCAACTCATTCCTGCAGCTGACAAAGACGTAATAAAAGCTTATCAAAAGTATGTAAAAAATAAATTTAATGTGATGCTAGAAACTAAAGTAACAGCCGTTGAAGCAAAAGAAGACGGTTTATATGTGACTTTTGAAGGTAAACAAGCACCTGCAGAACCCGTCAGATACGATAAAGTCTTGGTGGCTGTTGGCCGTCGTCCAAATGGTAATGTAGTCGATGCACAAAAAGCCGGTGTAACAGTAGACGAACGTGGTTTTATCAGTGTCGATAAACAGCTTCGTACTAATGTGTCTAATATTTTTGCTCTAGGTGACCTAATCGGACAGCCTATGCTAGCTCATAAAGCGGCACATGAAGGTCATGTAGCTGCAGAAGTCATTTCAGGTATGAAGCATTACTTCGACCCCAAAGGTATTCCTTCTGTTGCTTATACTGACCCAGAAATAGCTTGGGTAGGTGTTACTGAAAAAGAAGCCAAAGAGCAAGGTCTTAATTATGAAGCTTCGACTTTTCCTTGGGCTGCATCAGGTCGTGCCATCGCATCTGCACGTACTGAAGGTTTAACCAAGTTAATATTTGACAAAGAATCACACCGCATTATTGGTGGAGCCATTGTAGGTATTAATGCCGGAGAAATGTTGGGCGAAATAGGTTTAGCTATCGAAATGGGTGCCGATGCAGAAGACATCGCATTAACCATTCATGCTCACCCAACCTTAAACGAATCAATTGGTCTAGCTGCAGAAATGTACGAAGGCACTATTACTGACATGCCTAACCCCAAGGCTAAGAAGAAGTAAGACAACTTGAATATTTGAAAAAGGGCCAACTGGCCCTTTTTTGTTGTGTGTAATTTAACCCCTGAGCATTTTATATTAATGCACAATCAGCTGATATACCCTCTACACATACTAACATTGAATACTTTTATACCTTTTATACCTTTTACACCTTTTGGGCTTTTGGGCTTTTGGGCTTTTGGGCTTTTGGGCTTTTGGGCTTTTTGGCTTTTTGGCTTTTGGCTTTTGGCTTTTGGCTTTTGGCTTTTCAACATCATGGATCGTCAAAAGGCACAAACCTTAACCACCTAGCTGTAATTATTTCAGCTCTGCTGTAGTTAATATTGATAATGGCTTTGACGGTCAATATATCAAGAACCAAGTTGTTATATTTTCTTATCTTTAAATCTTGCTATGCTAGGGTCAGATAGCGTTTTAAACTCGAATGTACAGTGTTGAGGAAAACCTTGAAGCAAATTGAAATCTTTGAAATTACTAGTCCATGTATTGGTGTTTGCCAATCTGGGCCAAAAGGTTTTTGTGTGGGTTGTTTTCGCTCTAGGGAAGAAAGAGTACATTGGATAAATTTGGAACAAGATATACAAAGTAAAATAATTAAAGCCTGCGCAGCACGCAAAAAAAGAGCAACCTTGGTCAGTAAGAGTCCAAAAAGCAACACTGAAACATCTTCACAGCTTGGCTTTTCAGACGGCTCGTTTACTCTGAATGACTAATACAATGAAAAGAACTATACGGTGTTTGGTTTTTGTCACATTGTCACATTGTCACATTGTCACACTAGTTAAATAAACAATGAGGTTCACTATCACTATGCCCCCACTTAAAACAGCACTGATCACCGGCTCATCAGAAGGTATAGGCCGCAGTTTTGCTGAAGTATATGCAAAAAATGGCCACGACTTGGTGTTAGTTGCACGTAATGCAGCTAAATTAATGGATTTCGCTGCTGAGCTAAAAGCGAAATATACAGTTGAAGTCCATGTATTCGCCGCTGATTTGATCCCTGTTGATGCAGCGCAAAAATTGTTTGCAGCGATTGCTTTAAAAGAAATTAAAATTGATATATTGGTAAACAATGCAGGCATGATGCAAGCCGAAAAGTTAAGCCTAAGCGACTCACAGCAGCTAAATAATTTGTTGCAACTCAACGTTCAAAGTTTAGTCAATATGACCCAACAATTTATCCAACCTATGCTAACTCGCGGCCAAGGAAAAATTGTTAACATAGGCTCTATTGCTAGTTTTATGCCGACCCCTAACTTTGCAGCGTATGGAGCCAGTAAAGCTTTTGTATTATCTTTTTCAGAAGGTGTTGCCGAAGAACTACGAGGCACTGGGGTAACGGTGACTTGTGTGTGTCCGGGCATGACAGAAACTAAAATGCTCAGTCATGCTGATGGCTTTGAAAAGTTTATTCCTAAATTTTTAAAAGCTGATCCAATGGAACTTGCTACGCAAGCGTATAAAGCCAGTATGAACGGTGATGTGGTCTTTTTAGATAAAGTGGCTAACAAACTATTAGTGCAGTGGGCCACGCACTATCCTCGGTGGATGGTGCGCGGTGTAAATGGATTATTTGCACGCTTTAAATAAATTTAGCTCGTTTTGATGTGCTCCAATATCTGCTTGGTTATATCATCGTATAGTTGCTGAGGTATGGTGTGTCCCATTCCTGGGTAAACTTTTATTTTAGCATTTGGAATAGCTCTTGCTGTGGCCTGCCCACAAGCAAGGAGCACCAAAGGGTCATCCTCACCATGAATGATTAAGCTGGGTACGGTTAAAGTGTTAAGTGCACTGGTTCTGTCTGGTGAGTCTAATATAGCGGCTAGTTGGCGGGTGTTACCCGCAGGGTTAAAACCGCGTTGTATTGCCTGAGTTATTAGGCTGAGCACTTTTTGTTGATCAAATGGGTAGTAATCACCGTGTATCAACCGCCACACATGCATGCCGTAGGTAATAGCTTTATTAACATTCTTAGGTGGTCGTTTGAGCATTTTAAAGCTAAACGCCGCAGACGGCTTGGGAAGCTTTCGATTACCTGTGGTAGACATAATAGATGTTAGACTCTTAACTCTATGTGGATGCCTGATAGCCATTTCTTGCGCGATCATTCCGCCCATAGATACACCGACTATATGTGCACTTTCGATATGTAATGCATCTAGTAAGCCCAGCGTGTCTTTCATCATATCAGACAACAAGTAAGTGGCTCCTAGTGGACGTTTAAGCACAGCGTGCGCCAACAAAGTAAGACTAGTAGGGGCAGGTGTTGAGTCTAGCCAAGTACTTTTTCCATTATCACGGTTATCAAATCTGATAACCCAATAGCCCTGCGAAGCAAGTAGTTTACAAAATTGCTCATCCCAATAAATCATTTGAGTGGCTAAGCCCATGATCAATACTATGGCTGGATGACTGTTATCTCCAAAACTATCGTAATTTATATCGATGCTGTTAGCAGTAACCCATTGTTCGGGGTGGTGAATGATAGGCTTCAAAGATGTCAACGCTCGTAGAAAGTTAAACGAGCTTTAGCTTGCCTGAAATCTGAGTTTTTTCAAGTTCATCTTTTATATATGGCTGCCCACTAGCTTTTGCCTGCAGCAGTCTGTTAGCCACAACCCACATGACTGCTCGATTGTGAGCTAAACCAGAGTAACTGCCACATGTCTAAATATTTTCAACTTGATGATGTGTTTTAATTCGATAATTAATGCGAGGTTACCAACATATAGTACTATTTATTTGTTTTATTTATTCGGGACATGACTCTAATTTCTACAGTGATCAACAGGGACTTGATGAGTTTAATTTTTTGTAAATAAATAAAAGCAGCAACACATCAAATATCAGTATCAAAATGAATAGTTAAAAATACCTCAGATCGTCAGTATGAAAATTGCTTTATCAGGAAGGCTAATAACGAAATCAGCTTTAAGATTGATTTTTATCGTATGTCTAAATATTAGTCCCGAGACGGATATCTAAGATGTTAGGTACTCGAGCAGCTGTCATCTTGGTTTATCAGTTCTTTTAAGATTAGGTTACAACTAAATTAGAGTATGACTAAGGTTAGGCTTCTGTCAGAGTGTTATTATGTTCTCCTACAGAATCGAATTTATACACAAAAGGATACACTGATGAAGAAGTCTTTAATTTTATTAGGGTTATGCGCCACGGGAAACGTGTTTGCAAATGGCGAAGTGAAACCCTTGTCGATGAATGGGGAATTTGGCTATATAGCAACAACGGGTAATACCGAAACAACCTCTATTAAAGGCAGCGTGTCAGCCCATAATGAACTGGCTAAATGGAGTAATGACTTCATAGTGGAAGCATTGTACAAAAAAGATAAAATTAGTGGCACAGAACAAACCACTGCGCAAAAATATTTTTTATCTGCTCAAGGTAACTATAAGTTAGAAAATCCAGAGCATCGTTTATTTGGTTTTGCATCATATGAAGACGACAGATTCAGCAGCTTTGACTATCAAGCAACATTAGCAGCGGGTTGGTCACAAAAAATATGGGAAGATGATGTAAGCGGATTTAGTTACAGTGTTGGTCCTGGTTACGCGTTTATACAAACTAATGAAGGTGTCAATCAAAATGGACCGGTCGTTAGGGCTGCGCTAGATTATCAATGGAAAATTTCTGATACTGCCAATTTTAAGCAATTACTGAGCACTGAAGTGGGTAGTGATAATACTAAATCTAAGTCAGAGACATCTGTATCTGCTCAGATCGATAGCGACTTGTCACTCAAAGTATCTTTTATTCTAGATCATAACTCTGATGTAACTGAAGGTATCGACAACCTTGATACACAGACAGCTGTAACTTTGGTATACAGCTTTTTCTAAGCATACAGACTCTAATTTATTCTATCTGGTGCGCTCCTGCGCCAGATGGAAGGTCGCCAAGTTTAGTCTTAATATTTCACAGAGAATATATATGGCGTTCACTTCAGTCTGAATCATAAAAATACGCTTAAGTATTTTTCGTATACCCTAAATACATAGTTAAAATTGCGTATTGACCTAATCTATCATCACAATTTTATTATATAAATGATGGGATTTTTGGAGCTGTTACCATTTTTTTACAACATCGTGATAATTCCAATTGTGGGTAAAATACTAATCCAATTTACTTAAAATCATTTTTGCTTCAGTAATTTGCTCTACATTACCTTTTTGTAAAACCTCATCTAATAATTCTTTTGCAGCTTCATCTTCGCCTATCTCTATATAAGCGTGTGCTAAATCTAACTTCGCACCTAGACCGTCATCAACATCGATCATATTGAGCTCATCTTGCTCGGCTACAAAGGGCTCTAAAGGAAACTCTAGGTTTAATACTCTGTCAATTTCATCATCAGATTCAGCATTGACACTTTCATTCAATAAAGACTCAACATCTAGAAATTCATCGGTCTCATTTGAATTGGAGTCTTTATTTTGAGGGGTTTCATTCAATAAGGTGGCAATATCAAATCCAGTATCATCTTCTGTTACAGATATTTCATTATCAAAGTCCATAGAATTAAGTATCTCATCAAAACTTAAATCTTCAAGCTCGTCAATAACCTCTCTATCCTTAGTGCGCTCAGTCGGCCTATCATCAGGTTTGTCGACATCCTCGTCTAACCAATCACCTAACGTTGGTAGATTATCTAAATCATCACGGCCATCTTGTAATGACTCAAACGCTACTTCGTCAAAATCTTCCTCAAACGCGTTATCAAGCTCACTATCATCAAAGTCTCTAATAGAATTAATATTGTCTAGTGAACCGATAGGTGTAGAGACATTTGATGTAAGATCTGCCAACACTTCATCCAGCTCTTCTTTCTCAAAGTCTTCCAACGCTTTTTCTAGCTGATCTTCATCTAATATCGAGCCACTATTGACCGGAACTTCAAGCTCTGGCTCTTCACCCAGTTCAGCTTCTAGCCAATTCTCTGCACCTATACTGTCGTCGACCTCTGGTTCTGACTCTGATGTAACTAACTCTTCGGTTTCATCTAGCTCTGGATCTGATTCAACTAACTCCTCAGCTTCATCTAGCTCTAACTCTGATTCAGCTAATTCTTCAGCCTCATCTAGCTCTAACTTTGATTCAGCTAGTTTTTCAGCTTCAACTGGTTCTGGTTCTAGCTCTAAGCCTGATTCAGACGACTCTTCAGTTTCGACTTCCTCTAGATCTGATTCAACTAACTCTTCAGCTTCGTCTAGCTCTAACTCTGATTCAGCTAGCTTTTCAGCTTCAACTGGTTCCAACTCTAAGCCTGATTCAGACGACTCTTCAGTTTCGACTTCCTCTAGATCTGATTCAACTAACTCTTCAGCTTCGCCTAGCTCTAACTCTGATTCAGCTTCAACTGGTTCTAACTCTAAGCCTGATTCAGATGGCTCTTCAGTTTCGATTTGTTCTGGATCTGATTCAACTAACTCCTCAGCTTCGTCTAGCTCTAACTCTGGTTCGACTAGCTTTTCAGCTTCAGCTGGTTCTAACTCTAAGCTTGATTCAGATGGCTCTTCAGTTTCGACTTGTTCTGGATCTGATTCAACTAACTCTTCAGTTTCGACTTCCTCTGGATCTGATTCATCTAGCTTTTCAGCTTCAACTGGTTCTAACTCTAAGCTTGATTCAGATGGCTCTTCAGTTTCGATTTCCTCTGGATCTGATTCAGCTAGCTCTTCAGCTTCGCCTAGCTCTAGCTCTGGTTCGGCTAGCTTTTCAGCTTTAGCTGGTTCTAGCCCTACCTCTGATTCAGATAGCTTTTCAGCTTCAACTGGTTCTAACTCTAAGCCTGATTCAGATGGCTCTTCAGTTTCGACTTGCTCTGGATCTGATTCAACTAACTCCTCAGCTTCATCTAGCTCTAACTCTGATTCAGCTAGTTTTTCAGCTTCAACTGGTTCTAACTCTAAGCCTGATTCAGACGGCTCTTCAGTTTCGACTTCCTCTAGATCTGATTCAGATAGCTCTTCAGCTTCGCCTAGCCCTAACTCTGATTCAGCTAGCTTTTCAGCTTCAACTGGTTCTAACTCTAAGCCTGATTCAAATGGCTCTTCAGTTTCGACCTGTTCTGGATCTGATTCAACTATCTCTTTAGCTTCGCCTAGCTCTAACTCTGGTTCAACTAGCTTTTCAGCTTCAGCTGGTTCTAACTCTAAGCCTGATTCAGATGGCTCTTCAGTTTCGATTTGTTCTGGATCTGATTCAACTAGCTTTTCAGCTTCAACTGGTTCTGGTTCTGGTTCTGGTTCTAACTCTAAGCCTGATTCAAATGGCTCTTCAGTTTCAACCTGTTCTGGAGCTAATTCAACTATCTCTTCAGCTTCGCCTAGCTCTAACTCTGATTCAGCTAATTCTTCAGTTTCATCTAGTTCTAGCTCTGATTCAGCTGGCTTTTCAGACTCGTCTAACTCTGGCTCTGATCCGACTGACTCTTCAGTTTCATCTAGGTTTGACTCCGATGCAGCCAACTCCCCAGCTTCATTTATATCTAACTCTGATTCAGCTAACTCTCTAGTTTTATCTAGGTTTGACTCTGACCCGATTAACTCTTCACTTTCATGTAACTCTGATTCAACTAATTCTAAGGCTTTTGGTATTGGCTCAATGAGTTGTGATGTATCGGTCGGCACCTTAGATATATTGATTTCGCTCTCTGCGTGCTTATCTCCATTAGCTGATAAATTTTCAACTTCTTCAACTTCTTCAACTTCTTCAACTTCTTCAACTTCTTCAGCATTATCAAGCTTTGAAACGTCGAGTTGTAGCTCTTCATCTACGAATAATTCATCATCATCATCGTCATCGTCATCGTCATCGTCATCGTCATCGTCATCGTCATCGTCAGGTATCATCGAACGCATTTGTTCAACTTGTTCCAACTCGTCTATTAGACTTCCGGTGACGCTGTCCAGCTCTTCATTTTGTGAAGCTATTTCTTTATCAATGCTCTTCAACATATTTTCGTTAATGTTTTCTGAATCATTTGCTAAAGGACTTTTGATCGGTTCGTCTATTGCACCACCATTAAATGACTCGTCAATATTAGCGTCAGGTTGCTCATTGTCATTTACTACAGAGTCAGTTGGAGTAAGTAAAGGCTCATCTCGCTTAGACTCGATATCACCAGTACTAACATCGATTTGTTGCTTGTCTTCATCAAAAAATGTATCACTTGATCCAGAATTTTCATCATTATTTTGTGCTTCAGCTAATAGCTCGTTAGCTATATCCAAACTGACTTGTGCAGATATTTCCGCATCAGTTTCAGCGAATACATTATCGTTTTCATGTTCGTGTTCGTCTTCGTCGAACAAACTGTCCAAGTCATCTTGCTCAACAACCCCAGTACCTACTTCAAACTCTTCTTTAAGAACATCATCATCACCTAAATCATCAAACTCGTCATTTAACGCCTCTTCGAGTGCTTCTGCTAATACATCATCGCCAAATAAATTATCATCATCTAATTCATCTCCACTCTCATTTGATAACTCGGCGCTCAGTGCATCTGACAAGTTATCCATTTCAGAGGAGTGAAAATTTAGAGAGAAATCATCAGCGTCGTCTTCTTGTGGTTTTAAAGCTGCAGCGTTCTTTCGCTTAATCATCCAATAAGCAAATGCGCTAAGTGCTAGTAAAACCGGTAGAGTAAACAGCAGTATGAGTATTATAGGATTGTCCAACCAAGATGTTTTTTCGGTCGCTTGAGCCGCTTTTTCGGCATCGTCTTGGCGTGACCTCTCTAACAATTCTTCAATACTTTTACCCATCTGCTTCATTTGCAGAGATTTTTGTTGCTCCTCACTGCGCATCTCATCAATGTCAGTGTTCACTTTATCTAGTCTCTCAAATAACTTTTTATTTTCGTCTAAAATATTTTGAACACTGCTTATGGACTCGGCAAATTGTTTACGAATAGCCATAAACTGACGATTTTGTGCCTCATCAATAGCGACTAACTTTTGGTCAATCAATTCTCTTGTTTGATACAATGTGGTGATATTTTTTGGTTTTTGTGATGATTGATTGGATATATTTGGTTGTAAACTTTGTGAGTCTAGTTCGGACTTTTTTTGTGCTTGTTTACTGTTAACACTAGATATAGAACTTTCAGATGGCATTTTCAAAATCGAGCCATCTTTTAACAAATTGATGTTTTGTTGCTCAAAAGCATCAGGATTGAGCTCGAATATGGCTTGCATTACCTGGTAAATAGACAAAGAACTATTTGGACGATAGTTCTGAGAGATTCGCCATAGTGTATCTGAAGAGACTATTGGTCCATAGGTATCAGACTGCGCTTCTCGTTGTCGCTGCTGCTCGACGCCTTTAGGAGTTGAGCTTTTAGGACCTCTTAGATTACCCTGTTGAGAGTTTGCATCAGGAATAGCAGTGACAAAATTCAGTACAATTAAAAGCTGCACAGCTAGCTTTTGCAAATTCATATAGTTTCCTTGTGACCCAAAATATCGACTCTTGTTATGCTTGACGCGGCGACGAGCCATAATGCTCAGTTTTGCGATTCGACAATGTCTTTTGTTTAAATATAAATTAAATTTTTTATCTATACAAATTAGTTGGTTATACAGTTTCACAAAGTGTCACTTTATTGATTTTTCAGCCATTTTTGAAAGCTGTTTAACGAAGGTATCTAGCGAAAGATGCTTAGCGAAAAAAGATGCTCAGCAAAAGATATTATGAATCTGAATTTGCTATAAATACCGAGAGCAACTTTACAATAATCAAACTATTTGCTCTAGAGTGACAAGCCAGCTTGCGAACAAAAAACTCTGACTACTAGTGACGGGAAGGAAGGAGTAAATAAATGGATGGATAAATAAATGAGAGTCGCTGTAAGACCCTCATTTATATTAATCTACATATAATCTCGGATAAGCACTTCAGCAATCTGCACGCTGTTAGTTGCAGCGCCTTTACGCACATTGTCTGACACCACCCATAAATTGATACCGTTGGGATGTGAGATGTCGTTTCTAACTCGACCTACATGAACGTTATCGTTACCACTGGCGCTGCTCACTTGGGTTGGAAACTCTTCTCTTTCCCTATGCAGCACGATGCCTGGTGCGTTAGCTAACAAATCTTTTACATCTTCAGCATCAATTGGGATACGCGTTTCGAGGTGGATAGCTTCACCGTGACCGTAAAATACTGGTACTCTTACCGCAGTCGCGTTCACTAAGATATTATCATCACCCATAATTTTCTTAGTTTCCCAGACCATTTTCATTTCTTCTTTGGTGTAATCGTTATCCATAAAAACATCAATTTGTGGGATAACGTTGAAGGCAATCTGACGGCTAAAAGCTTCAGTTTTTACTTCTTTACCACTTAACAGCGCTGCTGTTTGATGGGCTAACTCGTCAATTGCAGCTTTGCCACCGCCAGACACAGACTGATAGGTACAAACATTAATGCGCTCAATACCTACAGCATCGTGAATAGGCTTCAAAGCCACCATCATTTGGATCGTTGAACAGTTAGGATTAGCAATGATATTTCGATTACGGAAATTAGCTAATGCTTGAGGATTCACTTCAGGCACAATCAAAGGAATATCTGCGTCGTAGCGATATTGAGAAGTATTGTCGATGACCACACAACCTGCTTCAGCTGCAATTGGTGCAAATTTTTCAGAAACACTGCCGCCAGCAGAGAAGAAACCAAGCTGTACTTGACTCCAATCGAATTCATCAGCATCTAAAACGGTAATCTCATTACCCTTAAAGGTCACCTTTCCACCAGCAGATCGTGCGCTGGCTAACGGATAAAGTTTATTGATCGGAAAACCTCTTTCTTCAAGAATTTCAATCATATGTTGTCCTACTAATCCAGTAGCGCCCAACACGGCGACATCAAAGGCCCGAGACATAGTTTTTTTACTCCTAAAAATTTAAATTGTGGGTTAAGTTATATAGTTTGAATCACCTATTTAGCAGGCAAAAATCCAATGCCGTAGATTGCCTTCGAATCAGCAAAATTTCCAGTGTTTAGCGTAATTGCAGAAAACTCTCTTCTTATAGGATAGTGTTTTCGGATATATCTGAACTGCTCAGCGCTGCACATGTTAGCTCTGAAATATCGATCATCTATTTCAATATTGTACACATTTAATACTAGCTGCTGTAAAACTTGCCAAAAATCTTGTTTTTCATTTATTTCTACATCAATAGCTTCAGCCTCAGGTAAGTAGTCAGACAGCTTTTTGTCAGCTTGAATACCTAAATGTGTGCATAAGGCCAAATAAAGCATTTCTGTTCCTCTAGCCTTACCTTCTATTGTATGACCGGCAATATGAGCTGTCGCCAAAGCAGTGTGAGGGATAAGTGCTAGGTTAATGTTGGGTTCGTTTTCCCACACATCGAGTACCAAATTAAGACGTTGACCTTGTTCAAACAAATCGAGGGCAGCTTGATTGTTGATCACTTCTCCACGGCACGCATTGATCAAGAGTTGATTGTCTTGAAGCGCATTTAATCTACTTTTATCAAATAAATCTTGTGTGGCGTAGGGCCCGTCTGTAACCCAAGGTACATGTAAAGAAATGATATCACACTGCATTATGGCGTTCATGGTCACAAACTCGCGCGCGTCACCAGCATCAGACAAAGGCGGATCACACAGCTTATAGTTGATGCCCAAAGCCCTTAAAATTTTAGATAAAGCGCTACCCACATGCCCT
>Ga0222645_100910_pt1 | contig 14399 bp, 21 predicted proteins | sample AntAcemetagen292_FD_179881 | JGI IMG/M metagenome (GOLD analysis project Ga0222645, IMG submission 179881) | Saline water microbial communities from Ace Lake, Antarctica - #292 | ecosystem: Environmental > Aquatic > Non-marine Saline and Alkaline > Saline | place: Antarctica: Ace Lake | collected...
GCGCTGTCGCTGCGGGCAATGTGCCTGCGGTGGGAAGAGTGAAGTGGTCCTGCTTTTTAGGACAGGTTTGCGGCTTAGCTAAGATGCATCTGGTGTATGTTCATGCCGCTTTTCGTGTTTCACTTTGTTCGAAGTATGCCGCGTCTGGCGTGCGTTTGTCGAGAGCAGTGTGAGGCCGTTCGCTGTTGTAGAACCCTATCCAGTCATCGATAATCCGCTTAGCTTGGCAACCGTCATTGATTTCGTGCAAATAGACTGCCTCCTGCTTCAGGGGTCGCCAGAACCGCTCGATGAAGATGTTGTCCAGATAGCGGCCCCGCCCATCTATTACCGGCAGGTGATTGCAGGCAATCACCGGGAGGCATAGAGATTTTGATGTCGGCCTTCGTCAGTGTCGTGATCCAATCTGCGCCCGTATATTGACTGCCCTGATCCGTATTCATGATCTCGGGCTTGCCATATTTGGCGGTGGCTTCGTCCAGTGCTTCAACGCAAAAGCTGGCATCCAGCGTATTTGACAGCCGCCAGGACAGCACCTTGCGGGTCGCCCAATCCATGATCGCTACCAGATACAAGAACCCGTTCTTCACTGGAATGTAGGTAATGTCGCTACACCAAACATGGTTGGGTCGCGTGATCGACAGCTTTCTCAATAAGTATGGCCAGATCTTATGCTGTGGGTGCTTCTTGCTGATGTTCGGTCCCTTGTAGATGGCCTGCAGCCCCATGATGCCCATCAGGCGACGCACGCGATGCCGCCCTGCCGAGAACCCTGATTGGGGCAGATACGCCGCGATCTGGCGGCTGCCAAAGAACGGGTATTTCGTAAATATCCGATCAATCTCGTGCATCAGATCAATCGTGTCCTGATCAAAGCCGACCGGCGTATAATAGATTGAGGAACGGCTGATCTTGAGCAGCTTGCACTGCCGCGTCAGGCTAAGGTCGGTGTTGTCCCTACGGATCATCTCGCGGCGTTCAGACGGGCTCATCGCTTTAGCCCTTGTGACAAAAAATCATTTTCCACCGCAAGTTGGCCGATCTTGGCATGAAGCTCTTTGATTTCACCGTCCTTGTTCTCAGCCTTCTTGACCTTGTCCGAGAAGACACCTGCCATGCCTTCAATCGCCTGCCGTTTCCACGTGCTCACCTGCGTTGGGTGCAGTTGCCGTTTGGCTGCGATCTCCTGCACCGTCTTGTCACCGCGCAGCGCCTCAAGCGCTACAGTAGCCTTAAACTTGTCTGAAAAGTTCCGTCGCTTTGTCATTCTCGTATCCATTCAATCGTGTTGGATACATCTTAGCACGCTGTCCGAATTTACCGGACCACTTCAATAAGACTTAGGTAATGCCTTCTGCACAAATATAGGTAAGGTAGTTTTTGTGATTTAAAGTCAGCGAATAATCAACTTTTGATTGGAACCCAAATGACCACTTTTGCCATCCAGAAGCTTGATCTTGCAAAATTGCTATTTCCTGGTTTGTTGATCTCTGGATTGATCGCTTTGGCTGCACAATTCATTTCCGAACACTATGGTGCGCCTGCGATGTTGATGGCCTTGCTGTTTGGCATCGCACTGAACTTCTTATCAGAGGAAGGACCCTGCAGTGCAGGTATCGCATTTTCCGCCCGTACCGTCTTGCGTTTTGGTGTCGCTCTGTTGGGGACCCGCATCAGCTTTGAGATGGCCACTGCATTGGGATGGCCTATTGTTGCACTTGTGATTGGCGTCGTTGTACTAACGATTTTGTTTGGCATGGCAGTTGCACGCTTGTTTGGTCATGGCCCAAAGTTTGCATTTCTTTCGGCGGGTTCCGTTGCCATTTGTGGAGCGTCTGCCGCGATGGCAATCTCTGCAATTTTGCCACGTGATGAACGCACGGAAGAAAGATTAGTCTTTACCGTTGTTGGGGTCACTTTGTTGTCCACGATCGCGATGATCTTTTATCCTATAATTGCGGACTTACTGGAGTTCGATACACGCGTTTCTGGCATTTTCTTGGGTGCAACCATCCACGACGTCGCACAAGTTGTTGGTGCTGGCTTCTCTATCTCACAAGAAACAGGTGATATCGCGACGGTCGTAAAACTGATCCGTGTCGCAATGCTGGCCCCTGTGATCCTAGTGGCCGTTGTTATAATTCGGCGTATCGGTGCAAATGACGGCAGTGCGGATCGTCCGGCTATCGTGCCCGGATTTGTAGTGGCCTTCGTGATTTTGGTCGCAATTAACTCGTTTGGCTTATTCTCACAAACGGTTACCATCCTCGCTGCAGAGGTTTCCGGCTGGGCGCTTTTAACCGCCATAGCGGCAGTCGGTTTGAAAACCTCACTGAGCGAGGTGGTCAAAGTTGGCTTGCCTGCCATAGCCTTACTTGTAACTGAAACTGTCTTTATCGGTGGTTTAACCGTCGCCATTTTGAAGTGGAAGATTTGACGGGCTCCAGATTGGAGCCTACTTACAGCGGGACCTGCTAAGCAACCGGCGTACAAAAAATTAACCTGTTTCTGCAGGATCACTGATGACCATTTAGCGATATCACCACGGTTGCTCAGTATTGGCAGGGCCAACATTTTGTAACCCTTCGCGTTCGATTCACGACACTGACTTGCCCCCCGAAACTTCCCTCACTTTAATGTAGAGTTTGCTCGACCTTTGTAGGAGCAAACAAATGCGACAGAGTCGTTTTACTGAGGCGCAGATTATCGGGATGATCAAAGAACAAAAAGCTGGGAGGCCGACTGCTGGGGTGTGTCGCAGGCATGGTTTGAGCCCGGCTTCATTCTACAAGTTCAAAGCTAAGTATGGGCGCATGAACGTTTCTGACACCCATCGTCTTAAGTCGCAGGAGGACGAGAACGCCAAACTGAAGCGTCTTCTAGCCGACACGATGCTCGACAATGTCGTGTTGAAGGATTTGCTGGGAAAGAACTGACGGCACCGAATGTGCGACGGGCTGCTGCACGCAAGGCGATGCTGGGTCATGATATCTCGCAACGTCGGGCGTCCAGGCTTTTCGGTGTCGATCCCAAGACTATACGGCGTGATCAACCGCTGGATAATCCTGAAGTTCGCGAAGAGATGAAGGCGATTGCCGCTGTGCGCCGTCGGTTTGGGTATCGCCGGATCGGCGTGCTTTTGGAGTGCAAGGGAATGATCATGAACCACAAGAAGCTGTATCGGCTTTATACTGAGGAGAAGCTGGGCGTCAGGCGGCGAAGGGGCCGCAAGCGTGCGCGTGGGTCACGAACACCGATGCCAGTGGCTTTGCGGCCGGGCGAACGTTGGTCCTTGGATTTTGTGTCGGATACGTTTGGCGCGTCCACTGCCCAGCAGTGGTTTGCTTGCAAACCATGAGAGGGGTGCAAGTTCCGTATGTTGGCTGTGAATGACGATTGCTGCCGTGAGAACCTCTGCCTCATGGCTGACACCAGCATCTCGGGCGCTCGTGTTGCGCGGGAGCTTGACGCACTTGTGCGTATCTACGGAAAGCCTGCTTGCATCGTCAGTGATAACGGCACGAATTTTACCAGTCGTGCGATCCTAAAATGGGCCGGTGATAACGACGTCGACTGGCATTACATCGACCCCGGCAAACCGCAGCAGAATAGCTTTATCGAAAGCTTCAACAGCAGCCTGCGCGACGAGCTGCTCAACGAGGAAATCTTCGACACATTAGACGATGCTCGCAGCAAGCCGGCCCTCTGGCGCTACGATTACAACAACGTCAGACCGCACTCATCACTTGGAAACCAAACACCCGCTGAGGCGCGCCGTGCGTTTGCCCAACCAGACGTCGAGACTATGAAATCCAAACCCGCAAACTTTCATTATGAATGAGGGAGCCTCGGGGGGCAGGTCAGCAGCTTTGAGCCCACACCGGACCTGTTGATTTTGTGCTGCGTGCGCTCGCAGCGCGGAAGTTGCTGCAACAGCATGAATTTCTATGCCGCTGCGCGGCAGAAAAACCGGCCATTCATGTGAACTGCAGCGGATGTGAAGCCGAAGAGCGCGGGCAAAGGTGGCTTTGGCATTTCCATCTTCGCGTATGCAGCGTTCATAATCGGACCAGTCAATAAAAATGGCTTTCAATATGGGCCGGTCACGAGACGTCCGGACGGTCCAGTGTCTTTTCGCACAGCTTGTTCACGGCTGCGTGCAACAGGATCGTCAGAACCGCGAGCACGATAAGGGCAGCAAACATCAGGTCTGTTTTGGCACGTCCATTGGCCAAAAGCATCAGATATCCCAAGCCCTTAGATGCCCCGACCCATTCGCCGATGATCGCACCGATGGGCGCATAAACCGCAGCCAATCGCAGACCCGATGCAAAGCCCGGCAGGGCCGCAGGCACCCGGATATGCCACATGATCCGTGCGGGGCTTGCGCCCATCACCTTGGCCAAACCGATCCAGTCGCGGTTCGTGCGCATCAGGGCATCAAAAAATGATGACGTAACGGGGAAATAGATGATGATTATGGTCATCGTAATCTTGGACCAAAGGCCGAAGCCCAGCCAAAGGGTCAGGATCGGTGCCAATGCAAACACTGGAACGGCTTGGCTGAAAACCAGGATGGGGCGCACCAGTGCGCGTGCCGTTGGGGATGCGACCAGCCCGATGGCCGATAGAAATCCAAGTGCGGCACCCAGCAGGAGACCGATGAGCACCTCGGCCATCGTGACAACCGCGTGCTCCGCCAAAAGCGCGCGACTTTCCCAGATTGTTTGCGCGACCAGTGCAGGGGGCGGCAGGATGAAACGGGCGACACCTGTGGTCCAGATCACCGTTTGCCAAAGCACCAACACCAGACAGGTCGCTGCTATGCCTGCCCGCCAACCGGTCATTTTGCGACCGCGAAGCCAGCCCAGGACGCGTCAAAGAACGCGCGCTCCAACCGTACCGCCTGAGTGAACGTCTCAGTAACGTCCATGCGGGCCGCAGCGTCGAGCGTATCCCACGTCGCATCAAGTTGATCGCGCAAATAGGCCACGACCTGCGCAAATCCATCGCCGGAATGCAGAGTTATCCATTCCCCCAACCAAAACGGCAGACCCTCTGCGCGGTTTTTAAACGGGGTAGCCCAATCAAGATAAATCCATTCGGCAACCACGAGAACCGATAGCATAACCTCATAGCGCCCCGAGCGGCGAGCTTGATCCATTAGCTGTTGAAACGCGATCGTCTCGGGTGCGGCGGGCGCGGTCGGCGGAACCTCGAGCGCTTGCATAGACCGCAGGAAATAGGTGTTTTCGGGACCACAGATCAATCCCAGAAATTGCGCGCCGGGCACGGCATCAGCCAAGGTGGGCGCATGGGCCACGGCGGATGCCAACAACCGCACAAACCCTTCGATAAACTGGTAGTCCTGTTGCAAGTACCCTGCCATTTTGTCACGGCTTAGGGTCCCGTCGGCCAAGGCCGTGGTGAACGCATGATGCGTCGCGGCGTGCCAGTCATCAGCGACAAGCGATTGCAAATGTTGGGTGGCGCTCATGTTGGTTTCCTGAGTTGGTAGAACAGATCTGTCTGTGCGGCCAGCACATCTGGTGCATGGATGTCGCGCGGGATGGGGGTGTTTGGGGCGGCAATCTCGACAAGTCCTGACGGCGTCATGATCAGGATTTTCTGGCCCAAGCGCGCGGCCTCATTGGGGTCATGGGTGACCAGCAACACGGTGCAGCCTGTCAACAGCTCGGCTGTCAGTTCCTGCATCTGCGCACGGGTCAGCGTGTCAAGCGCCGAGAACGGCTCATCCAGCAACACAACCGCGCGGTCCTCCATCAAGGTGCGCGCCAATGCCACCCGCTGACGTTGACCACCAGACAGGGCGGCGGGCAATTTATCAGCATGATCCGCCAATCCCACCTGCGCCAGCCTGTCGCGGGCGCGGTCTTTGTCCGGACGCTGCCCGCGCACGCGCGCACCCAGCAGGACATTGTCCAATACGCTGAGCCACGGCATCAGCAAATCTTGCTGCGCCATCATCGCGACGCGCCCTGTATTGCTTAAGGTGCCATCAAAGGTAACGCCCTCGGCCAGACCCGCAAAGAGGCGCAGCACCGTGGATTTACCTACACCACTTGCCCCCAAAAGGCAGGTCCAGCTGTGCGGTGTCAGGGTCAGGTCCAGCTGCGAAAAGATCGGCGTCCCGTCAATCGTCGCCGATCCTGTCATCCGCAAGGGTTGGTTCACGGATCCAGCCCCATGTCCCAAAACCCGACTTCCAACTGAGTGGCCATCGCAAACCGCGCCTGAAGGGCAGTCCAACGCGGGCTGCCTGTCGGATTATCACCCAAGCGCCGCGCAACGGCCCCGTCAATAAGCAGACCCACATCGTAGCAGACCTGCTGATAGTCGGCGCTTGCGTAGGTGTTGATCCACTCTGCGTAGGTGTCCGACGTTTTTGCGGCGACCAGATGCGCACCGATTTCACCGTACCCCATGACACAAGGGGCCAAGGCCGCTAGTAGATCAAGCAGATCACCGCTGTGGCCCGCATCCAGCACATAGCGGGTGTAGGCCAGATTTTCCTGGCGTTCTTGCGTTGCAAACAGCGTTGCCTCGTCGATGCCTGCAGCGGCGCAGGTTTTGATATGCAGGGCGATTTCCTCGTTGATCAACCCGTTCACCGTACCCGCAGCCAAGCGCATTTCTTCGACCGTGTCGGCCTTGGTGATCGCCAAGGCCCAAGCACGAGAAAAGTGGATCAGAAAGACGTAATCCTGTTTGAGGTAATGCAGGAAGGCGGCGTGCGGCAGCGTGCCGTCACCCAAGCCCTGCACAAACGTGTGACGGGTATAGGCGAGCCAGATGGGGGTGTTATCCCGCCAAGACGAGAAGGTGTTACCGTAGGTCATTCTGCCCCCAAATCGACCGCAAGGGCCGAGACAGGGCGCGTGCCCTCGACCAGACCACTTTCGGCAAGAAACGCTTCGAACCGTGTATATCGCCCTTCATCCAGCGCTTCGGGGCGCAGGGCAAAACGGGGAAGCGTATCAACCCACGCCTTGGCGTTCAGTGCATCGTCGAGTTCAGGTGAATAGCCTTTGAAAAGCTCCCATGATGTTTCCGGATTATTGACGATGTACTGCGTCGCCAGTTCTGTCGCACGCAGGAAACGGCGGACTTGATTCGTATTCATGCGGTCGGGGTTCGCCACATAGATCAATTCATCGTAGGTCGGCACACCTTCTTCTTCGACATAGAAACAGCGACCTTCAACGCCCTCGATTTCCATCTGGTTCAACTCAAAATTCCGGTACGCACCGATGACCGCATCGACCTGTCCCGACATCAAAGACGGGCTGAGCGAGAAGTTCACATTGACCATCTCGACATCATCCAGCGTGACACCGTGGCGACCCAGCATTGTCGATAAAACGGCTTCTTCGACACCGGCCACGGAAAAGCCGATTGTGCCACCTTTCAGCTGGCTGATCTCCTGAATAGGGCCGTCTTTGAGAACCAATAGACAGTTCAGTGGTGTCGCCACCAAAGTGCCCACCCGAATAAGTGGCAGACCTTCCGCGACATGCAAATGCTGGCTGGGTTGATAGCTGATGGCAATGTCGCCTCGGCCGGCTGCGACCAGTTTAGGCGGGGCGGACGGATCGGCAGGGGCAATTATCTCGACTTCAAGCCCTTGATCGGCGAAATAGCCCAGCTCTTCGGCCACGATGATAGGCCCGTGATCGGGGTTGATAAACCAGTCCAATAGCAAGGTCATCTTGTCTTGCGCCAAGGCTGGTGTAGCGATCAATATTGCCGCTGCGGTGATGAGGTATTTCATATGGGTCTCCTTACCCTCCGAGAGCGAGAAGTTTGATCTCGCCCTGCCAGTGTTGTGAAAGCCGTTGCGCCGCCTGCCAGGCACGCAGGCCCGACCGACAGGCCAGAACGGCACGTTGGTTTTCATTTGGTGTAGGGCCATGTGGTCCAAAGTCGGACACGACACGGCGTGTCGCGTGTGGCAGGTCAGGCCCCTGTTCGCCTGTCGCGCGCAGGTCGATCAGAAAATCAGTTGCGGCGATGTCGCGCAGGGCGATAAAGGCGGGTTTGGGCGCAGAGTCAGGTGCCGTATCAAAGCGGAACCCGCCAAACCGCAGCGCCCGCGCGTCATAGGTCACAAGCTGTCCCAAGCTTTGCATATCGCCCATCATGATTGCCATCGCCATTTGTGCCTGAAGGCTACCGATCACACCGACACTTGGCCCCAGCACGCCATCGGTGTCACAGGACCCAAGCTGGTCCGGCAGGTCCGGGAAAACCGCACGCAGCCCCGGTTTGCCACCGCAAAAGCCACCCACATAGCCGTCCCGACCCACCACGCTGGCGCTGACAAAGGGTTGGCCTGCCTCAAGGCAATGATCGGACGCGATATAGCTGACCGCGAAACTGTCTGCACAATCCAAGGTCAGTGTCATGCCCTCGCAGAGGGCTTCAATATTGGCAGGATCGACGCGCTGTTGCATTGCCTCAATGGTCGTGTCGGGATTTAATGCCGCCATTGTTTGCACGATCACATCGACCTTCGGCCGGCCGATGTCAGCCTCGCGAAACAACGTTTGGCGGTGCAGGTTGGACAGGCTCACGACATCTGCATCTGCAATACGGATATGACCAACGCCCGCGCCGACCAGATATTGCATTACAGGAGCGGCCAATCCTCCGGCACCGATAACAAGGACCGACGCTCCTGCCAAATGCCTTTGCGCACCGCCTCCTAGCACTGCTATTTGGCGCTGGTAACGGTTCACCCGCAAACCTCAAGCCATGCCCTGGTGCGGCCCTCTGGATCATCATTGAGCGTAATATCAGTGACGGCAGAGACGATATCGGCACCAGCATCAAACGCCTCCGATGCGCGTGCGGTGCTCATCCCACCAATCGCAACAAGGGGGATATCCCCGATCAGCTCTTTCCAAGCGCCTAGCTTTTCACTGCCCTGTTGATGCCACTTCATCTTTTTAAGGATCGTCGGGTAGATCGGGCCAAGTGCGATGTAATCAGGTTTCAACGCCAGTGCGCGGGCCAGCTCGGCCTTGTCATGGGTCGATACACCAAGCTTGAGACCCGCCGCACGGATCGCGTCAATGTCCGCCTCATCAAGGTCCTCCTGACCCAGATGGACCCAGTCACAGCCCAAATCAATCGCCAGTTGCCAATGGTCATTGACCACCAGAAGTGCACCATGGACACGGCACAAATCGCGGCCTTCGGTCAGTTGAGCGCGCAGCGCGTCTTGCGCCTGGTCTTTGATGCGCAGTTGCACCAGCTTTACACCCAAAGGCAGCATCCGCCGTAGCCAAACCACATCATCAAAAATAGGATAAAAACGGGGCAGCGTCATAACATCGCCTTTCCAAAAACGGGTGTCGACGGGGCCGCCATATCGCGGGCATCCATGGGATCGGCACCAGCGGCCAGCGCGCCTGCTTCTACCGCTAGAGCAAATGCGCGCGCCATCACCACGGGGTCGCCCGCCTTTGCAACGGCAGTGTTCAACAGGACCGCGTCATAGCCCATCTCCATCGCTTGGGCCGCGTGCGACGGCAGGCCCAGACCTGCATCAACGACCAAAGGAATGCCCGGGAAATGCGCACGTAAGCTGCGCAAACCGTAGATATTGTTCAGCCCCAACCCCGTGCCAATGGGTGCGCCCCACGGCATCAAGACTTTGCAACCGACCTCAACCAGCCGCTCGCAAAGTACCAGATCTTCGGTGCAATAAGGAAACACCTCAAACCCGTCCTCGGCCAATTGTGCGGCAGCGTCAACCAGACCGAAGGGATCTGGTTGCAAGGTATCGGCGTGGCCGATCACCTCCAGCTTGATCCAGTTGGTGTCGAACAGCTCTCGGGCCATCTGGGCTGTGGTCACGGCCTCGCGCACCGAATAACAGCCTGCGGTATTGGGCAGCACGGCAACACCCAAGTCCCGTATCAACGCCCAGAAATCCTGCCCTGCCTGATCGCCGCCCGCCTCACGCCGCACAGAGACCGTGGCAATGCCTGCGCCCGAGCGGCGAAACGCATCCGCCAGAATTGCGGGCGACGGGTATTGTGCGGTGCCCAGCATTAGTTGCGATGTCACTTCTGTGCCGTAGAAAGTGGGCATTCTATCCTCCTTGTCGCGGGGCGACGATTTCGACGCGATCCCCGTCTTGCAGCGCGTGGTCTGCGCGTTGATGTTTGGGTACGAAGACCTCATTGACCGAAATGGCCACCTTGGCTTCGCCTTTACTCAGGTCATCCAAGAGCGCGGCCAGTGTGGGCGCACCGATCTCAAGTGCTTCACCGTTCACGATGATCTTCATACCAAACCTCCGGTATTTTGCCGTCCAGCAACAGGTCCGCCGTCATCTGCGCCACCGCAGGTGCAAGCAGAAAACCGTGCCGAAACAAGCCATTTACGTAAATCACATCACCAATCCGCCGGATACGCGGTTGGTTGTCTGGAAAGGCAGGGCGCGCATCAACGCCAATCTCCAACAACTCTGCCTCGCCAAAAGCAGGGTGAAGGGCGTAGGCGGCATTCATCAGCTCCATGACGGATCGCAGGGTAGCGCGTCCGCATTCGCCGGTTTCGATCTGGGTCGCGCCCAACATGAACACACTGTCACTACGCGGTACGATATACAGCGGAAACCGCGGGTGAAGCAGCCGAACGGGGCGTGACAGCGTCACGTCGGGGCAACGGACCACAAGCATCTCGCCCTTCACGCCGCGCAGATCTGTGAGAGTATCACGGGCCGCAAGGCCACGGCAGTCAATCACCTGACCTTTGATGTCACCGCCAAAACGGACGCCCCTTTGATCCAGCCGCGCATGAAGCGCGATCAGGGTCGCGCGGGGGTCAAGATGCCCCTCATCCGCCAAAAACAGCGCCTTGGAATAGCGTTCAGCCAAATGCGGTTCGTGCTCAGCGATCTGCGTTTTGGACAGGGATGTCGCGGTCGGTGCACGGCGCGCAAAGGTTGCCAGATCGCTTTGGTCGCGATTAAGTGCGACAACAATCGTGCCCGCGTGATGCACAGTCCCTCCGTGGCTTTCCCACCACCGCGCCGCTTTGCGGCCTTGGCGCACGATCTCGGGCTCAGCCGTCACTCCTTCGCAATCGGGTGCCAGCATGCCACCGGCCCACCAAGAGCAGGCATGATTGCCAGGCGCGCCTTTGGGATCAATAACCGTGACCTGCGCGCCGCGTGACGACAGTTCTGCAGCGATGGCAAGGCCACACACGCCGCCACCAATGATGGTGAAAGGGTCGCTCATTTCCAAAGCGCGTGAAAGTGGTGAACAGGCCCGTGACCTTGTCCAACGTGCAATTCATCCGCTTGCAAAATCGCCTGATGTAGCCATGTGTGCGCATGGCCTACCGCATCGCTCAACGCCATACCCCGCGCCAGGCCCGCAGCGATTGCGGAGGAATAGGAACATCCCGTGCCGTGGGTGTTGCGGGTGTTCACACGTGGGGCCGAAAAGTCCTGCGTTCCCGTTTGCGACACAAGAAGATCGGTGCAGGTCTCGCCAACTGCATGTCCGCCTTTCATCAAAACCGCACCGACCCCAAGGTCCAAAAGGGCCTTCGCCTGCGCCTGCGTGCTGCCCTCGCCCACCAGTTTCAAAGCTTCAGGTAGGTTGGGGGTAAGCAGTATCGCGCGGTTGAGCAGCAAAGATTTCAACGCATCTATTGCGCTATCGGCCAGCAGCGTATCGCCTGATTTGGCCACCATCACGGGATCAAGCACAACCGGCCCGGCGTAACCCGCCAGTGCATCCGCCACCGCTGCAATCAGCGACGGTGTCCCCAGCATCCCGATCTTGACCACGTCAATCTGGATGTCATCCAGAACAGCTTTGATCTGTGCGGCAACAATGTCGTCCGGGATCGGATGAATGGCGGTAACAGCTTTGGTGTTCTGTGCCGTAACCGCCGTCACAACGGAAGCACCATAAACACCCATTGCCGAAAAGGCCTTAAGATCTGCCTGAATACCAGCCCCGCCACCAGAATCGGACCCGGCAATCGTTAACGCCTTAGCTGTCATGTCATAGCCCCTTGGTTCAGGGATCAGGATGGGAAAGGGCGCAGGCCATAACGGATGCGAGGTCCGCAAGCTGTTCCCTCCGCCGGTCCTAACCGGTTCAGGTTCAATGGGTTCGCAGCTTGTGCATCTCAGCCCGTATCAGGGCACCCCAACAGATATTAACAACAGTGTTAAATTGTTAGCACAGACGCGTCAAACGGATAAATGATCGCAGACTGCGTGACAGCGTGATTCTTGAGAATAAGACAATTAAATAACAAGACGGTATTCGTCCATAAGATGCGCGACAGTAGCCTTCATCAGAAAGTAACGAGCATATGAGCCATAGATTGCGTGGCAAGTGAGCAGAACAATAAGGCCCGCTTGGTGTGCAAACAGATTGTTCGATCCGCTCGCACCAAAAGAGTTGTTTGGATTTGGTACCCGAGATCGTATTTCAATGGCTGCTATGGTGCATTGTAGTAACCGACTTGCTGCACCTGCAAGAAAATGTTGCGCCAGCGATAGCCGCAACCACAAAGGTCTGCTTTGTTCGCACTGCGGTCACTCGTGCAGACCGCAGCGAACGCCAGCTCACCGCCCTTCACGTCGATATGTGCATGGCGCAGCGTAGGTCTATTTGGATCGAAGCCCACGCTAATATTAGCATTCGCGGTGGTGGCTCTAGAGTTATAGCCGAAAGTCGGTGACGGCCCAGATGGGCGGCATATCATGGCGTTGTTAGGACGCCGCAATTCTCATTGAGAAAGGGATATGCCACATGACCAAGAATACAGTTATCGACTTCGCAATACCAAGCGATTTTTCACCTGATCCGTTGACGGATGTTTTGCGTGCAGGTGCGCGGGAGCTTCTGGCGATCGCGGTGCGGGCGGAGGTGTCGAAGTTTATGGCAGGTCACGCGGACCTTCTGGACGACGAGGGTCGCCAACGGCTGGTTCGGCACGGGTTTCTGCCAGAGCGCGAAATTTTGACCGGGATTGGCAAGATTGCGGTTCAGGTTCCTCAGGTGCGGGACCGCGGATTGAACGCGAATGGCACGAAGGTCCGTTTCAGCTCGTCACTGGTGCCGCCCTATCTGCGCAAGGCCAAATCCGTCGAAGAGCTTCTGTCCTGGTTGTATCTGAAGGGGATCTCGACAGGTGACTTCAGCGAGGCACTGGCTTTGCTTGTGGGCCCAGATGCTGATGGACTGTCCTCCTCCACGATTACGCGGCTGAAGTCGACTTGGTGGGACGAGTACGAAGCGTGGCGCAAGCGCGACCTCTCAGGAAAGCGCTACGTCTACATCTGGGCCCCCTCTCGGCAGATTACGATGCAATCGCCTGCGGGCAATGGATGGTGTCTACTTCAATCCGCGCTTGTACGATGATAGTCAATGTATGTTGGTTATTATTGGCGCTGATGAATACAGGGACAAGGATGTTCTTGGTATCATGGACGGGTTCCGCGAGAACGCAGACAGCTGGCGTGATCTTCTGCGTAGCCTGAAGAAACGGGGACTGACGATTGCGCCCGACTTGGCCTGCGGGGATGGTGCTATGGGTTTTTGGACCGCACTGCGGAACGTGTATCCGATGACGAAAGAACAGCGCTGCTGGGTACAAAAGATGGCTAACATCACCGGCGCGATACCAAAGCCCATGCATGAAAAGGCCAAGGCAGGGCTGCAAGATATCTGGATGGCCGAGACGAAGAAGGAGGCCAATGCGGCCTTCGATCTGTTCGTTGAAACCTACGGCGTCAAATACGAGCGGGCGGTCAAAAAGCTGATCAAGGATCGCGACGTGCTGCTGACGTTCTACGACTTCCCAGCCGAACACTGGAAGCACATCCGCACGACAAACCCGATTGAAAGCGTCTTTGCCACAGTCCGCAATCGGACACGCAAAACCAAGGGCTGCCTGAGCCGCAAAGCCGCCCTATCTATGGTCTTCAAACTGATGATGTCAGCCAAGAAGAGTGGCGAAAGCTCAGTGGCACAAATCGTCTGCCCGAAGTCATTCAAGAAGTTGAGTTCAAGGACGGGATCAAGCAACTTCAAAACGCCGCCTAATCAGACCGTCACCAACTTTTGTGCATAGCTCTGGCGCTACAGGTGTGTAGCGTTCGTCTAGCACCCAAACGCGCAGGGAACCACGAGACCTATGGAACCTAGATCAGCCATACCCTGACAATAAAATTGCCTTAAAAAAACTATTCCCCTAAAAATAGAATTTGTGAAGAGTGTTGTTGGGAAAAAAACGGCAACCACCAATCCGGCTCCACTGGGTGGTTTCCTACACTGAGGCACACGGCAGGAGTTTTGGCAAAGAGGAAGGCTCGAAATGAGCAACACACCTAGAAT
>Ga0222645_100911_pt1 | contig 14397 bp, 14 predicted proteins | sample AntAcemetagen292_FD_179881 | JGI IMG/M metagenome (GOLD analysis project Ga0222645, IMG submission 179881) | Saline water microbial communities from Ace Lake, Antarctica - #292 | ecosystem: Environmental > Aquatic > Non-marine Saline and Alkaline > Saline | place: Antarctica: Ace Lake | collected...
GTGTGCCAAGGATAGAAATAACTTCAGCTTGTTGTTTCTGTTTTTTCTGTTTGGCTTCTTGTGCCATGGCACTATCTGCGATAGTGACTCCAGAAAATAGAAACGCTATTGCGGTTGCTATGATACTTTTTCTTGTCTTCATTTTCTTATTCTCGATATGATTATATGTGTCGTTTTGTGATGTAGATTGATATTCACTGATCATCACCACTTCTTTTTTAGTCAGGCCGCCAACCAACTTTGTATTAAGCAACAACAACTCTATTGCTTGGTCCAAAGTATAAAATCCTTTTATCGCGTTACCTTGACGTCTTTCAACTAAATCGTAGGGAAACAATACTAGTGTTTTAGTGTGGTTTGACAGTTCATTTAGTGACTCTGCTAACCATTGCTTTGGTATATCAAATTGATACACTATCTCTTCACTTGACATACCAGCCGTAGCAAAAGTCAATAAACACCCACAACACAACACCCTTTTAAAATACTCTGAAACAAGTAAAAAAACTAATTTCACAGCATCCAGGTATATATAAAAAACGAGAAGCAAAAAACCACTACCTGATTTAAAGTTTTTTATTAGTTTGTTAAAACTATTTTGCATCTAACTGTACATGACTCTTGTTAATTCGAGTGATTTTCACGCCAAAACCTGACTCTAACACATCAAACAAAGCATCGGTCTCTCCTGCTTGAAATTGTCCTCCAATCCGTAACTTTTTAAGTTCAGGGTCAACTACTTCGATTAATATTGGGGTATGTCGACTGACTTCAGCCACCACTTCTTCTAAAGATTCGCCAGCAAACACTAGTCGACCATCCAGCCAAGAAAGCTTGCGTACAAGCTCGCCTTGAGCATATTTTACTACCGGCGCATCTAATTGATTAGAACGAATAGGAATCGAAATACTTTGCCCTGCTACCAAAGATGCAACAACAGTCACTGTATTTTCAGTTGAATTAACGCCTAAATTTTGATTCAAAGCGTTGTTTTTTATAGATGATAAGTCAGGTTTAACAAGTAAAGTCGATTCAATTACTGCAAGCTCAACCTTACCCTCAGTCACTAACACCTCGACATTTTCTTCTAAACGGTAGACCGAAAAAGCAGTACCTACTGCCTTAACTACACGATTACCCACATAAACTTCAAATGGTCTATGGGGATCGAATATGACGTCAAAATGTGCTTCACCTTTTAATAAGTTCACAACTCGTTTACTTAAATCATAATTGACTTCAACCTTTGAATTGCTATTGAGAGATAGCACTGAACCATCGTCAAGGATATGCTTTGAATGTTCACCGATAGATGTAACATAACTATTATTAGGTATTACTGGCCGCAAAGACGTTTTGAAAAATGACAGACTAAGCGTGACAACCAAAATAAGCACGGGTAATAGCATCAAGGGGCGAACTCCCCTCAAAGTTTTACTCACTACAACGCCGGAGATATTTTTAGTAAAAATTGCTACTGCTGAAGTAATGGTTGCAAACTTGCATCTTCTAGGCTTTAAAGAACAGCCCAGTGGTATCATTAAACCAGACATAATATCCATATCACTCCATGTTTTAGCTAATCGCAACAATGTCTGCCTATGCACAGGGCTTTTAGATAACCAGGCATTGAATTGCTTAATTTCTTGAATCGACGGTTTCTCATCACTTTCAAATTTGACAATCCATTGACAAGCCTGTTCTTCTATCGCCAAAGCACTCGGGAAAGAAGCAATTTTATTCATTACTTTGTCCCTTTTTGTTTTGATGTTGTTGATGTGCGCGCGGGATACTGCTCTCCATAACGACTGGTTATAGTTGCGTTCAAGCGCCTGATACCTTTAGTAAGGTGTTTTTCTACGGTGCTCACCGATAGCTCTAACCTTCTTGCTATCTCTTTGTTTTGCAATCCGTACACTTTTTTCATTACAACAACTCTTCGACACTGCGTAGGCAAAGAAGCAACAGCTTCGCAGTAGATCCCAAGCTTTTGTTGAGCCATGACGTCTGACTCTAAATTATCAGTGTTTAGTAGCTCCTCTTCCCCTACATGATCTTCAATGTAGTCGGTTATCTTATGAGCCTTTCGGGAGAGTTCAGACAACATTAAATTTTTGGCAATACGGAATAGAAAAGCTTTAGGATGTTCAATGTCTTTGTCTATTTCAGCTTTGTAGGCACGTAAAAATGTTTCCTGAGAAACATCATCAATATCTTGAGGTGAAATGACATAACGAGAGATAAAGCTACGTAAAGATAACTGGCTCTTTTTAAACTCAGTCAGAATAGCCAACGGAGGTTTTGAAAATTTATTATTGGCCATTTTTGTAAGAGCCTTTTCCTATCAAGCTTTAAACTCATAACCTGAACGGTGAATGGATAGAAACAAGTTGCATATTATTACGAATATCGTAAAAGCTATAAAACCACGGATTCACTGACACAAAGTGTATAACGGTCGAACAGTGAAAACCCACCACTACAAAAATTATAAAATAGATTTGTTATTGGATAACCTAGGGTTTACTCATTCTGTTTACAGCAGCTACCACCTAAATATATCTTTTATAAATAGTTAGGTGATAAAACCAATAGTAAATGTTTGTTAAGTTATTGTCTGATTCAATTCGGTGAATGAAAAAGCCGAGTACACAGTCTCAGGTAAAGAGAACATGCGAAAATCGACATGAAATTTATTTGGGCTATCTATGTACTTCACCGTACAAAACTGCGTGAACGTTATTCATTATTCATTTTAGAAAATGGCAAATGGCTTCTTCAATGAATGCTAGAGAACGATGCCGTCTGTGATACACATTGTTAAATGAATAAAATGGAAGTAGTGGAAAAAATGAAGGAAAAATAAAAGTAAAGAAAAGTAAAGAAAAGTAAAATCAGACCGTGGAATGAGGTGTTCTAATAAAAAATAGCGGAGGAAGAATAAAAATATGATACTACTGATGATATCGAAAAATCCTAAAAATAATCCGTGGCAAGCAGAGTTTTGTTTGGTGTGTGGGTAGTGAATACCTTTATAAAATTCGTGAAAGTATTTATTATAATAGCGCTAATAGTGGCGACATTTATGGTTGTTCCTGTAGTGGGAACCGTTTTCGTTGTGATATTAATAATTTTTGCTCTATACGCTTTCCTCAAGCATATGGACAATAAAAACAGAAGAAACTAATTAACGTTACTAGAATGGATTGAAATCGCTCAAAGCGGTTTAGAATGTCTTAAATAAGAGCTTATAAACCTATTTACAATTTAGGTTAACTCCACGGACGCGGTAAATAAGGCTGCTTTAGAGTTTTTACAAAATTATGGAACTACATTTACGTGTGGGTTGAGACGTAATTAGGTTGAAGCATAAGTAAATTAAAGAAGTTACTTCAAATAACAAAAAACCCGCGACAAGTGCGGGTTTTTTATGTAATGTGGCGGATAGCGAGGGATTCGAACCCCCGGTAGGTTTGACCCTACGTCTGATTTCAAGTCAGGTGCATTAAACCGAGCTCTGCCAGCTATCCGTATTGTCCTGCAGTTTTGCGTGATTAGGCTAAATCTTTTTGCCTTGCCGAACTGAGGATGCGAATACTAGTGACGTTTCTAGGGCTTGTAAAGCCTTAATTCAACAAAAGACGCTGATTGATTGTTGTTTGAACATATTGAGCGCATTTACATCAAGTTACATTTGTAGATAACAATTAGATATAATATTGCTTGAAAAAGTGAACCAAACCCCATAAAAAGATACTATTAATATGTAGTCAATTTTAACTTACGTTTTGGAGAATGAAATGGAACAAAAGTCTTCCTATAACAGCTCAAGTGAAGCGTCTGCCTTACAAACCAATAAGGTACTGCGTAACACTTATATGCTGTTAGCGATGACATTAACCTTTAGTGCAGTGTGTGCAGGTATCGCAATGTCTATGGGTCTAGGACGAGGCACAGCTGTGATGATGAGCTTAGGTGCACTGGTTATGATTTTCTTTTTAAATAAAGCAGCAGAAAGCTCGATGGGCATTTTGTTTGTATTCGTCTTTACCGGTTTACTGGGCGCTTCCTTAGGTCCAATGTTAAACCACTACGCAGGATTTCCGGGCGGCTCAGGGCTAATTCTTCAAGCCTTTGGTACTACCGCATTAGTATTTTTTGGACTATCTGGGTATGTATTAACAACCAAAAAAGACTTTTCTTTTATGGGCGGTTTTTTATTAGTAGGGCTTATTGTTGCGGTTGTCGCTTCGATAGCTAATATTTTTCTAGGTATACCAGCACTTAGCTTAGCTGTTAGTGCAGCCATAGTGTTCATCATGTCTGGTTTTATTTTGTATGACACCAGCCGTATCATCAATGGTGGCGAAACCAATTATATTCGTGCAACTGTTTCTATGTACTTGAATATTTATAACTTATTCACGTCCATACTACATCTTCTAGGTTTTTTTGGCGGCGATGATTAATTCTTAAAGCATTAACTCTAGAACGCCTCAGCTTGCTGGGGCGTTTTTTTATGGTACATTTATAGACTATGGCTTGTTTTACACTACTAGTTACTTCCGCTCCTTTTTCGCAACAAAATGCTTATAGTGCATATCGTTTTGCTCTAGCGGCGGTTCAATCACAGCACAGTATTAACGGTATCTTCTTTTATCAAAGCGGTGCGCTTAATGGTTCTAGTTTACAGATAACTCCATCTGATGAATTTGGGCTGTATGCTGCATGGATAAAAATATCAAAGCAATATCAGGTACCTCTTATGGTATGTGTTAGCGCTGCAATCAAAAGAGGTGTCACTACGGCTGAAGATGCACAAGAGTCGGACAATCCACACTTTAGCTTAACTGCGCCTTTTGAGTCAGTCGGTTTAGGAGAGTTGGCGCTATTGATTAGCGGTAGCGATAGGTTAATACAGTTTTGAATCAGAGCGCAACAAAGCTATCAAGCATTGCTATTATTAACCAATCAGCGCCTTACGGCTCTTCTAACGGCCAAGAAAGCTTGGATATGGCTTTGGCTATGAGTAACTTTGCCCAAGACGTAAGTTTGTTTTTTATCGAAGATGGAGTGTTGCAACTGCTGAGCTCGCAAAATGCAGCGTCAATTGATAATAAGAATTACCACAAGACCTTCCCTGCCCTTGAATTTTATGACATAGAAAATATATACGTGTGTAAGCAAAGTCTGGCACAAAGGGGCATACAAATGTCTCAGTTGTGTATTCCTGTGATACTCATGGAGCTAGAAGACTTATCCAGTCTTTTAGCTAACCAGCAACACGTGATGAGTTTTTAATGATTTTACATAAAGTGTCTTCAAGCCCATTTAGTCATCTGGCGCTGCAACATTGTTTGCAACGTATACATAACACTGATGGACTATTATTGACTCAAGATGCTGTCTATGCAGTGATGCAGCCAAGCTTAGGTGTTAAGTTCACAGAATTGCATGGCGTATATGTGCTTAAAGATGATGTCGAGGCGCGCGGACTACAACTAGAAAATAGCATTATTCAAATTATCACTTATGCCGAGTTCGTTGAACTGAGCTTAAAATATGACAAAGTAATTAGCTGGTAGAGAAAAATGGAATATCATTTTGAAGTCGCAGGTAAAAAATTTGCTACAGATAAAGCAGGTTACTTACTCAATGTTGAAGATTGGCAAATAGCAATTGCTGCCACTTTAGCCAAAACAGAAAATATCGAGTTAACTGATAATCACTGGGAAGTGGTTACATTTGTGCGCCAGTTCTACCTTGAATTCAACACTAGTCCAGCAATGCGAGCCTTAGTTAAAGCGATGGCGAGTGAGTTTGGGTCAGAAAAAGGTAATAGCCGTTATTTGTTTAAGTTATTTCCAAAAGGCCCCGCCAAACAAGCGACAAAAATAGCAGGCTTACCCAAGCCGGCTAAGTGTTTATAGCGCTTATGACATGCAAATTCATCGAAACAAACTGCTGAGCGAGGAAACTCGCTTTTCTTGAGGTGACGTTTGCACAACCGGTATCTCAAGCAGTGATTAACAAAAAAGGTGAGCCAAAACTCACCTTTTCCAGTTCAAATAAAATCCAATCCTCCTACCCGATCTTTTTCAAACCACTCATATAAGATTGTAATACTGTTGGTACTGTCACAGAACCATCTGCTTGCTGATTATTTTCTAAAATAGCCACCAGCGTTCGCCCAACGGCTAAGCCCGAACCATTAAGGGTATGCAGTAGTTCAGGTTTACTGCCTTGCTCTGCACGAAACCGAGCTTGCATCCTACGGGCTTGAAAATCCAGCATATTTGAGCATGATGAGATTTCACGATAGGTACCTTGGGCAGGCAACCACACTTCAAGATCATAAGTCTTACAAGCCCCAAAGCCCATATCACCAGTACATAGCAGCATCTTGCGATAGGGTAATTCGAGTAACTGCAGCACCTTTTCAGCATGTTGAGTTAATTCTTCTAGCGCATCAAAAGAAGTATCAGGGGTGACAAGCTGTACCAGCTCTACTTTTTCAAACTGATGCAAACGGATAAGTCCACGGGTGTCACGTCCATGCGAGCCTGCTTCACTGCGAAAACAGGGGCTAAACGCTGTCATTTTCAGCGGCAAATCCTGTATCCCATAGATTTCGTCGCGGGCAATATTGGCTAAGGGTACTTCTGAAGTAGGAATAAGTGATAGACCCTGCCCTTCTTCTGTGGCGGGCCTAGTATGAAAGGCATCGCCCATAAACTTAGGAAATTGGCCAGTACCTGTCATACTTTCTTGGTTGACTAATAAAGGCACATTGGTTTCTTCATAGCCATGCTCTTGGGTATGCAAGTCCAGCATAAACTGAGCAATGGCACGATTAAGACGAGCCACTTGGCCACGCATCACAACAAAGCGGGCGCCTGCTAGTTTTGAACCTGCATCAAAATCTACCCCTTTACTTAAATTTGCACCTAGGTCGACATGGTCTTTGATATCAAAATCAAATTTACGTGGTGTACCCCAGCGACTGATTTCAATGTTGTCATTTTCATCTTCACCTTGAGGCACTGAGTCATCAGGTAAATTGGGTATGATTTGTGACAAAGTCGCAATGTCTTCTAACAACACGGTTAATTCGGCTTTTGCTGAATCTAATTCATCACCTAACTTTCCCACTTCTGCTAAAAGCGGCTGAATATCTTCGCCAGAAGCTTTGGCTTTACCAATAGACTTGGAACGCACATTACGCTTGTTTTGTAATTCTTGCGTTTTAATTTGTAATGACTTGCGCTTTTCTTCTAATGCAACAAAGGAATCTACGTCTAGTTCAAACCCTCTTTTTTTTAGTTTTTCTGCGGTGTATTGAATCTCGCCACGTAAATATTTTGGATCTAACATTTTGTTTTATTTAACCTTTCACTAATTGAGTGCCTAACCATGCTGCAAATAGGCAACACAATATATTTAAAGTCACGTTAAGTGCAGCTTTGAACCACAAACCCTGCTGGAAGAGCATTAACGTGTCTACTGAAAATGTGGAAAATGTGGTGAGTGCACCAAGAAAACCAATTCCAATTGTTGTTCGCCATAACGCCGCTTCTAATTGACCGTGCTCTAGCAATGAATATAAAAAACCCAGCAAAAATGAACCAACAATATTCACCAGAAGTGTACCAAAAGGAAAGCCTTTGCCAAACCATTGAAGCATCAGTTGCGAAAGAAAATAACGTAAACAAGCTCCTGTTGCTCCTCCAAGAGCAATAAAGATATATATAGTTGCTGTATGCATATTATGTGTACCTTTGCTGTGTGCTGTGCAAATCGAGCTCCTTTAAAAATTTTAATTTTTCTTGTAGTTTTTTTTCTAAGCCACGAGCGCTAGGTTGATAATATTGAGTATCACGTAATTCTTCTGGGAAACAGTTTTCTCCTGCTGCATAGGCGTGACTTTCATCATGGGCGTAACGGTACTCTTTAGCATAACCTAGGTCTTTCATCAGGCTAGTGGGCGCATTTCTTAAGTGTGCGGGTACTGCTGAATCGGATGTATCTTTTGCATGTTGAACGGCTGCATTAAACGCTACGTAAACAGCATTACTTTTTGCTGCACTGGCACAATAAAGAATGGCTTGTGCAATGGCTCTTTCACCTTCTGCAGGTCCAACTCGTTGGAAAATATCCCATGCGTTCAAGCATATTTGCATCGCTCTAGGATCAGCGTTACCAATATCTTCGGTAGAAATCGCTAACAGTCGTCTGGCAATATATAAAGGATCACATCCAGCCACTAACATACGCGCGTACCAATACAGCGCCGCATCAGGTGCAGAGCCGCGTACTGACTTATGAAAAGCTGAAATCAAGTCGTAAAATTGATCACCATTTTTATCATACTGCGCAACTTTTTCGCCTACGGCTAGTTTCACCATTTCGACAGTGAGGGTTTTATCGACTGAGTCTGTTGGTAAAAAATCAGCGCTGAGTTCTAAATAGTTTAGCAGCCGTCTTGCATCACCTGCCGCCATATCAATCAGCATAGATTTGGCATGGTCATCTAAGATGATATCAACAAGGCCTAAACCACGCTCATTGTCGGTTAACGCTTGGGTGATGACTTGACCAAGCTCATCTGCGCTTAAGCTTTTAAGTACATACACTCTAGCTCTTGATAGCAACGCATTGTTGAGTTCAAAAGAAGGATTTTCAGTAGTGGCTCCGATAAACGTTACGGTTCCGTCTTCTATAAAAGGTAAAAATGCATCTTGTTGGCTTTTATTAAAACGGTGCACTTCGTCTACAAATAAAATGGTGCGCTGCTGATACTGGCTCGCGTAATATTTAGCATTATCTATGGCCTGACGGATATCCTTAACACCACTACTGACGGCCGACAGACGTTCGATATGAGCTTCGCAATGTGTCGCCACTAATTCTGCTAAGGTCGTTTTGCCGGTTCCTGGGGGACCCCACAAAATCATCGAATGACATTGACCACGTAATAATGCGGCTCTTAATGGCTTACCGGGACCAACGATATGTTGCTGACCAAAGTACTGCTCAATCACTGTTGGACGCATCCGCGCCGCTAGAGGCGCGAACTGTGAGACTGCGTTATCGTTTGAGACATGTTTAGGCTCATTTTTTAATGCGCTTGGTGAGCTATTACTTGCGCTATTTGTATTGTCTGTAAAGTCAAATTCTGCTGTCATAGTTAGCGCTGATCGTCCAGTTCATAACCATCAGGCATTACAAAGGTAAAAGTATCAGCGGGTAACATGTCATTTTGTTTTATATTCTTAAACAACAATAAACTTTTTTGTTGCTGCCCATCTTGGCTTTCTAGCTCAACTAAGAAATCGTTTTTAAACACCAAGCGTAATGATTCAATGCCACCGTTCAACTCAAGGGGTGTGATAATAAATTGGCTATCTGTTTGACTCACAGCAAACTCTTGCCATTTGCTGCTGCTAGGATTGGTTAACAAGATCAAGGGGTTGTTTTCAAGGGCCACGTTTGCTCCATAAACCACAACTTGTTCCAAAAAAGGGTCAACGTTCCAAATATTAGTACCATCAGCCAATAACACGCTTTCGTTTGGCTCAAACAACTCCCAATATAAATTATTGGGTTGTTGTAACACTATCTTTCCCGTGGCCTGTTGCAATATTGTGTTTTCAATATCAACTACCGTTTGCGTAAAATCAGCTTGATAAGTTGCAAGTAAAGCCAGTTTTATCTTTAGCTGTTGTTTGGCATCACTGTCTGCAGCAAGAGCCCATGTACTATTTAGTAACACTAGGATGAGTAGAAGTAATTGTTTCGATCGCAATAGTTTGTTCATTTATGCTCACTTCTTGTAAGGTTAGTCTTTAGGAGCGGCAGCGGCTAACACTTCACGGTTGCCGTTATGCCCGGGTGAAGTTACGACGCCACTTTGTTCCATTTGTTCCACCAGCCTTGCAGCACGATTGTAACCAATCCTGAATTTTCGCTGCACACCTGATACCGATGCACGCCTAGACTCTGTTACAAAGGCCACTGCTTCATCGTAAAACACATCATATTCTTGATCAGCGTCTTCTGATTTTTCGCCTGGTAATAGAATGTCTGTATTAGCATCACCATTTAAAATCTCGTCAATGTATTGCGGCGCACCACGTTTTTTCCAATCAGCGACTACGGCATGTACTTCGTGATCATCTACAAATGCACCATGAATACGTGTCGGTACTCCAGTTCCTGGTGGTAAATACAGCATATCACCTGCTCCTAAAAGCGCTTCTGCCCCGCCTTGGTCAAGGATTGTCCGAGAGTCGATTTTAGAAGATACCTGAAATGCAATACGAGTGGGTATATTGGCTTTAATTAGACCCGTAATAACATCTACAGAAGGTCTTTGAGTTGCCAATACTAAGTGAATACCAGCGGCTCGAGCTTTTTGTGCAATACGTGCGATTAGCTCTTCTACTTTTTTACCAACAATCATCATCATATCGGCGAATTCATCAACTACTACCACAATAGCTGGCAGTTTCTCTAAAATAGGCGCTTGTGTTTCCATACTTTCTTCGGACTTCCACAGTGGATCACGAATCGGCTCACCTGCCTCAATAGCATTTAAAACTTTGGTGTTATAACCCTTTAGGTTCCTGACTCCTAAGGAGGACATCAATTTGTAGCGACGTTCCATTTCTCCTACACACCAACGTAATGCGTTGGCTGCTTCTTTCATATCAGTAACCACTTCTGACAGTAAATGTGGAATACCTTCATATACAGATAATTCCAACATTTTTGGATCAATCATGATCATGCGCACGTCTTCAGGTGTGGATTTGTATAGTAGGCTGAGGATCATTACGTTAACGCCTACAGATTTACCAGAGCCTGTGGTGCCTGCGACTAAAAGATGAGGCATTTTTGCTAAATCTACTACAACAGGTTTACCAGAAATATCTGCGCCCAAAACCATAGTCAATGGTGACTCGGAAGACTGAAACACATCGGCACTGATCACTTCACTTAAACGCACCATATCGCGCTTTTTATTCGGTAGCTCTAAGCCAATAACAGATTTCCCCGGAATAACTTCTACCACGCGCACTGAAAGAGCTGACATGGATCGCGCCAAATCTTTTGACAATGTGGTGATTTTACTCACTTTAACACCTGGCGCTAGGTCCATTTCAAAACGTGTAATGACAGGACCTGGGTAGACACCCACTACTCTTGCTTCAATATTAAAATCAGCAAGTTTATCTTCTAACAAACGAGACACAATTTCTAACTCTTCAGGGGTAATGGGATTCTTGACTTTATCTGCACGTTCCAGCAAATCGAAAGACGGCATGGGTCCTTGTTTTTCATTAGAGTTTACATCTGATGAGAATTCTTCATCGACCTCTGGTTCTGGTTCTGGTTCTGGTTCACGTCTAGTCTCTGTTATGACAGGTTCTACTTTTGAAGGAATTTTGGAAGGACTGACTTTGTCTTTTAAATCACGGATAGTGACAAGGTCTTTTCTTTTTGGCTTTGGTTCATCAAGAATGCTTTGCGGTACAACAGGCTCAGCTGAGTATGGCTCATCATCCTGTTGATCAAGACTACTATTTTCAGCTTCGCTGCCCCAAAAATTGTCGTCTTTGGCAGCTAAAATTGCTGGCTCTGGCTGGGCTTTTTTAAAAGGCAGGAGCAAAATGGATGATTCTTTAAGTTTTGCTGGGGTACGGTAAATAAAACGACTAACTTTTATAGTCAATTCGCCGATAGTATCAACAATCACAACCCAAGATATACCGCTTAATAACGTAAAGCCGGTGCAAAGCAAGCATAATAGTAAAAGGGTTGTACCTACCAGACTAAAATAAGGTATCAATGATGAACTTAAAACGTCACCAACCATACCACCAGAGGTGTAGTTATAAATGTCTTCTACATTCATACTCAGCAAACCGGTAGAGCCTAATACAAGTAAAATAGTACCAATCAATCTTAGACCGATAGTAAGGTAATCTATCTCAAATAGAGTTTTAGTTTGCTGAAATAAGAACCAGCCTAAAAGGGCACAACAAAATGGCAAGCTGTATGCAAATGAGCCTAAAGCAAAAAATAAAATATCAGCAAACCATGCACCAATTGGCCCCACCCAATTATTCACGTCACTTTGTAGCCCAGCTTGACTCCAACCGGGATCCGCAGGATGAAAAGACGTCATGGCCAGCAATAAAAAAAACGCGAAGACACAGCTGATGATCATGCCTACTTCCATTATTCTTTGAATGCCCGTGAGTCGCGCCATATAAATAGTTTTCTTTTATTGATTGTTGTTAGCAGCAATACGTAAGATACCAGTGCAGTACTGAAAATCCTAGTTTGCTGGGGCCTTACGCTCGCAAATTAAGCAATACTGGGCAACGAATCTTATCTCAAGCTTATTTTGACCTGAGTCGACTCTTTTATCTCCTCCATAACCACATAAGTCCGAGACTCGCTGACACCCGGCAAACGTAATAATGTATCGCCAAGTAATTTTCGATAGCTAGACATATCAGCGACGCGCGCCTTAAGCAAGAAGTCAAAATTGCCAGAAACAAGATGACATTCTTGAATATCTTCAAGTTTACGCACCGCAGTAGAAAATTCTTCAAATATATCGACTGATGTTTTTGTTAGGGTAATTTCTACAAAAACTAACATAGCGGCACCCAATAATGAGGGATCAACACGAGCATGATAGCCGGTAATATAACCTTGCACTTCTAGCCTTTTTACTCTTTCTAAACAAGGACTTGCACTTAAACCAATTTTATTGGCAAGATCAGAATTAGTGATTTTTCCATTTTTTTGTAACTCAATAAGAATATTCCTATCTATCCTATCAAGGTGCTTGGGTGTTTTTATCAACATATAATGTACCGTAAAATAATTCTTACACAAAATATTATACTTTCGTATGCATGAATACAAAACAACTTGCTTTAAATATTCGATTATACTTTTCGCTTCAGAATATCCTTACAATTGGAGTGTTAATCATGTTGATCGGTGTACCAAAAGAAATAAAGAACCATGAATATAGAGTCGGTTTGACGCCAGCCGCGGTCAAGGAGTTTGTTCATCATTCACATCAAGTGTGGGTAGAAACACAAGCAGGACACTCTATTGGGTTTACTGACGAACAATATATCGCTGCTGGTGCCGAGATAATTGAGAAACCAGAAACCATTTTCGCCAAAGCCGATATGATAGTGAAGGTAAAAGAGCCACAACCTAATGAATGTAAAATGTTACGTCCGGGTCAAACTTTATATACCTATTTACATTTAGCTCCAGATCCTCTTCAGACTCAACTATTAGTAGAATCTGGTGCAACTTGTATTGCTTATGAAACAGTCACTGACAACAGAAATACGCTGCCGTTATTGGCCCCTATGAGTGAAGTAGCAGGCAGAATGTCGGTTCAAGCTGGGGCTCACTATTTAGAAAAAGCCCAAGGCGGTAGCGGTACTTTATTAGGTGGTGTACCTGGTGTAGCTCCGGGCAAAGTGGTGGTGATAGGCGGTGGCGTTGTAGGGTTAAACGCAGCTAAAATGGCGATGGGTATAGGCGCTGATGTCACTATATTAGATCGTTCATTAAATCGTTTGCGTGAACTAGATGATATTTTTGAAGGTAGACTAGCAACTGTTTTTTCAACTGCAGAAGCCATTGAATATTATTCTTCTAGAGCAGACTTAGTCATTGGCGCTGTGCTAGTACCAGGCGCTGCGGCACCTAAGTTGCTTAATCGTGAACATATCAAAAATATGAAACCTGGCTCAGTTGTAGTAGACGTAGCGATCGATCAAGGCGGATGTTTTGAAACATCAAGAGCTACCACTCATCAAGATCCGGTTTATATTATAGATGAAGTCGTACATTATTGTGTTGCCAATATGCCAGGCGGCGTAGCGCGTACAGCAACCATGGCACTCAACAATGCCACACTGTCCTTTGGCCTAGCCTTAGCTAATAAAGGTCCGAAACAAGCCATGTTAGATGACCCTCATCTATTGAACGGCTTGAATGTGCATCAAGGTAAAATTACTTATAAAGCGGTTGCAGACGCCTTGGGCAAAGAATTAGGTCTTGAATATATGGATGCTAAGACAGCGTTAGAAACGCTTTAATATACTGAGAGTTCTTTGTACGTCAAAGGCTCTTTGACGTTGAGGGCTCTTTATACGCTGAAGGTTCTTTATATGTTAAAGACTCTTTATCCGCTGAGGGCTCTTTACCCGCTGGAGGCTCTTTATCCGCTGAGGGCTCTTTACCCGCTGGAGGCTCTTTATCCGCTGAAGGCTCTTTATCCGCTGAGGGCTCTTTATCCGCTGAAGGCTCTTTATCCGCTGAAGGCTCTTTATCCGCTGAAGGCTCTTTACC
>Ga0222645_100912_pt1 | contig 14395 bp, 18 predicted proteins | sample AntAcemetagen292_FD_179881 | JGI IMG/M metagenome (GOLD analysis project Ga0222645, IMG submission 179881) | Saline water microbial communities from Ace Lake, Antarctica - #292 | ecosystem: Environmental > Aquatic > Non-marine Saline and Alkaline > Saline | place: Antarctica: Ace Lake | collected...
AGTCAATCACTTTGATGCCGGTTTCCAGCAACTCTTGTGATGGGCTCAACTCGTCGTAAGCAGGTGCTTTACGGTGAATAGATGCGCTAACTTCAGCATTGACGGGGCCGCGCTCATCTATTGGCGCACCCAGCACGTCCATAATCCGACCCAATGTGGCTTTACCCACTGGCACGGTAATCGCTGCGTTGGTGTTGTACACCACCATGCCACGACGCAAGCCGTCTGAGGAGCCCAGGGCAATGGTTCGCACCACGCCGTCGCCCAACTGTTGTTGCACTTCCAAGGTTAGCGATGAGCCTTCCATTTTGAGTGCGTCATATATGCGAGGCATTGTGTCGCGAGGAAATTCGACGTCCACAACGGCGCCGATACACTGAACAATCTTGCCTTGAGCTTGAGCCATGATTGGAACCTTTACGTTTCTCTAAATTCTGTTGAGCGACGCTGCGTTTAAACGGCAGCGGCACCGGCGACGATTTCGGACAATTCCTTGGTAATCGCTGCCTGACGGGTTTTGTTGTAGACAAGCTTGAGGTCTTTAATGACCTGCCCGGCATTGTCGGTTGCCGCTTTCATGGCCACCATACGAGCGGATTGCTCAGATGCCATGTTTTCTGCTACGGCTTGGTAAATCTGAGCTTCAACATAGCGAAGCAACAAATCATCGATAACCACATTGGGCTCGGGCTCGTACTCATAATCCCAACTGTACGTGTGTGTACCCTGCTCAAGCGTGTCCGGACACAATGGCAGTAGCGTCTCCACCACTGACTCTTGGCGCATCGTGTTGACAAAGCGTGTGAAGCACAAGTGCACCTCGCTGAGTCTCCCGTCTGCGTAAGCGTCTAACAACACTTTTGAAGGGCCTATCAATGTATCCATTTGCGGTCTGTCACCCAGGCCGACAATTTGAGACACCACTTTTGCGCCAACACGGTGCATAAAGCCCAAACCTTTGCCACCGATCGCAACAACTTCGATTTGCTTGCCTTGCGCTTGCAAATCTTTAATCTTTTGCGTAACTGCACGCAAAATGTTGGTATTCATACCGCCGCACAGACCTTTGTCCGTCGTTACGACGATAAAACCAACCACATTGGCCTTGTTGTTGTCTCGCATGAATGCGTGACGGTACTCGGGGTTTGCACGTCCCAAATTTGCTGCGATTTGACGTACCTTTTCCGCATAGGGCCGGGCCGCACGCATGCGGTCTTGTGCCTTACGCATTTTGGAGGCAGCGACCATTTCCATGGCTTTTGTGATCTTCTTGGTGTTTTCCACCGAGTTGATCTTGCTGCGTATTTCCTTACCTGCTGCCATTGAAGCTCCTTAAACGGGTGCCTATTGGCTTAGTAAGAGCCGGTCTTTTTGAACTCGGCCGTGGCTGCGGTCAACTCGGCCTTGGCCTCGTCGTCCATGGCTTTTTTCTCTTCTAACTTTGCCAGCAATGCCGCGTGCTTGTCTTTCAGATGGGCATGTAAACCGGCTTCGAAAGACAAGACCTTTTTGATGTCCAAGTCATCCATGTAGCCATTGTTCACTGCAAACAACGTCGCGCCCATTAAGCTCACTGGCAGCGGGCTGTACTGTGACTGTTTAAGCAATTCGGTTACGCGGGCACCGCGGTCTAGCTGCTTGCGGGTTGCCTCGTCCAAGTCAGAGGCAAACTGGGCAAAAGCTGCCAATTCACGGTACTGTGCCAAGTCGGTGCGAATGCCGCCGGACAAGCTCTTAATCAGCTTTGTTTGTGCCGCGCCGCCTACCCGTGACACTGAAATACCTGCGTTGATGGCTGGACGTATACCTGCGTTGAACAGGTTGGTTTCCAAGAAAATTTGACCGTCAGTAATTGAAATCACGTTGGTTGGCACAAATGCTGAAACATCTCCAGCTTGCGTTTCAATAATCGGTAATGCAGTCAATGAACCTGTCTTACCTTTGACTTCACCCTTGGTAAAGGCTTCAACATACGCAACGTTTACACGTGCAGCACGCTCTAACAAACGGCTGTGGAGATAAAACACATCGCCTGGATAAGCTTCACGACCCGGTGGGCGACGCAACAGCAAAGACACTTGGCGGTATGCCACAGCTTGCTTTGACAGGTCGTCGTACACAATCAGTGCGTCTTCGCCGCGGTCACGGAAGTACTCACCCATGGTGCAACCAGAATAGGCTGATACGTATTGCATGGCTGCCGACTCAGAGGCCGAAGCTGCCACAACAATCGTGTACTCCATGGCGCCGGCTTGCTCTAAAGAGCGTACAACGTTTTTGATAGACGATGCTTTTTGACCGATTGCCACGTAAACACAGGTCATATTCTGACCTTTTTGATTGATGATGGTGTCAATCGCCACAGCAGTTTTACCGGTTTGGCGGTCACCAATAATCAACTCACGCTGTCCACGACCCACTGGCACCATTGAATCAACCGACTTCAGACCAGTTTGCATGGGCTGGTCAACAGATTGACGCGCGATCACGCCAGGCGCAACCTTTTCAATCACGTCTGTCATTTTGGCGTTGATTGGACCCTTGCCATCTATCGGCTGACCCAGTGCGTTAACCACGCGGCCACGCAACTCAGGACCTACAGGCACTTCTAAAATACGGCCCGTGCATTTCACGGTGTCGCCTTCTGAGATATGCTCGTACTCGCCCAAAATGACGGATCCTACGGAGTCGCGCTCAAGGTTCAGAGCCAAACCATAAGTTGGCTCGCCCTCTTTGGTTGGTGGGAATTCCAACATTTCACCCTGCATCACATCGGACAACCCGTGGATGCGGCAAATACCGTCGGTAACAGATACAACTGTACCCTCGTTGCGCACGTTGGCGCTCAAATCCAAACCCTCAATACGGGACTTGATCAGATCAGAAATCTCTGCTGGATTGAGTTGCATGACTCGTTCCTTCTTTCTAAGTTATGTAACTAAAAACGTTGTTAGCTATTAGCCAAACAAGCGTGTTAAAAGGCAATTTATGCTGTCAACGCCACTTGCATTTGTTCTAAACGAGCTTTGATCGAAGTGTCATACACCTCATCACCCACCACCACGCGAATGCCACCAATGAGATCTTGGTCCACAGCCTGTGTCATCCTCAGGCGCCGCGAAAAACGCTTTTCCAACACGGCGCACAGGTCCATAAAGGCAGCTTCATCAAGCTCAAAAGCCGTATGAACGACGCCTTCAGCAAGACCAGATGCGCTGTTAGCCGAGACTCGAAACTGTTTGGCAATTTCTGGCAGCGCATTTAAGCGGCCATTTTCAGCCAATACACCTAACAAGTTTCGCGCTTCTTGTGTTGCCTTGACCCCACTGGCATCAAGCAGTACTTGAACAACTTGAGCAGGAGCAACCTTTGGATTGGCAGCCAATGCGCGCATTTGCGCATCATTGGCAAATGCCGCCAAAGTGTCTAACCATCCCTGTGTGTCCACGGCACTGCCGTGCAATGTTTTGAATAAAGCCTCTGCGTAAGGGCGCGCGATGGTGGCGAGTTCGGCCATGTTCTACCTTACGTTTAGAGTTGTGTTTTCAATTCGGACAGCATCTGAGCGTGATCGGCAACTTTAACTTCGCGTTGCAAAATCTTTTGTGCGCCAGCTACAGCCAAAGTAGCAACCTCTTCACGCAACGCTTCACGAGCGCTACCGACAAGAGACTTTGCCTCTTGTTGTGCATTTAGAATAATTTTTGCTGCTTCATCGCTTGCGCGTGTTTTAGCGTCTTCTAGCAAACTCTGTGCACGACGTTCAGCATCTGCCAACCGTTGAGCTGCCTCGTCACGAGATTGGCTTAACGCCTCATCGACACGTTTGTTAGCCAGTGCCAATTCGGTTTTAGCTTTTTCAGCTGAGGCCAATCCCTCTGATATTTTCAATGCGCGCTCGTCAAGTGCTTTGGCGAGTGGGGGCCACACGAACTTCATCGTGAACCACACCAGTATCGCAAAAACGATGGCCTGAGCGAACAGGGTTGCATTGATATTCATCGCAACGCCTTTCTGTATTGATTCTGTTTGTTATCCACACCAGCGTACTGCTCACACCGACTGATCAGCGGAAGCAACACGCCAAGCGCGACATTTAGGCGACCAACTGGAAGGGGTTGGCGAATGCGAACAACAACGCAATAGCAACACCGATCAAGAATGCCGCATCGATCAAACCAGCCAAAATAAACATTTTGGTTTGCAAGTCGTTCATCAACTCAGGCTGACGTGCTGAAGCTTCGAGAAACTTGCCGCCCATTAAAGCGATGCCGATTGAAGCGCCAACAGCGCCCAAACCCACGATCAAACCACAAGCCAGAGCGACTAGACCTAGAACGTTTTCCATGAGATGACTCCTTAGTACAAAAAAAAAGAAAAGAAAAAAAAGAAAATCCACAACCAACCGTTAGGCAGCCGTTGTAAAACAGCGCTATCAGTGCTTATCGTGTGCCTGACCTGTGTATATCAGTGTCAACATCATGAAAATAAACGCTTGTAGCGTAATGATCAAAATGTGGAACAGAGCCCACACAGTGCCAGCGACGATGTGCCCTGCAAACAGCAGCACACCCGTAGCCGACAAGGCTGCGTAACCGCCCAACAGAGCGATCAGCATGAACACCAGCTCACCGGCGAACATGTTTCCAAACAATCGCATACCGTGAGAAACGGTCTTTGCGACAAACTCAATAATCTGCATGGCGAGGTTCACTACCGCCAGTAGCAAGAACCACAGTGGATTCTTGCTGGTGCCGAAGGGGGCAGACACCAACTCGTGGGCCCAACCACCCAAGCCTTTTATCTTAATGTTGTAAAACAAGCACATTAACAACACAGATGAGGACAGGCCCAAAGTGGTTGACAAATCAGCAGTTGGTACGACCCTTAAATAGGCATCGTGGGGGTCAAGACCAACTGCGCCGTAATACTGAGCCCACAATACAGGCAGCAAATCGACTGGCAGCAAATCCATCGCATTCATTAGGAAAATCCACACAAACACAGTTAAGGCCAGTGGCCCAATTAACTTGCGGCTTGTGGCGTTGTGAATGACTGTTTTAGCTTGGTTATCCACCATTTCAAACATCATCTCTACCGCCGCCTGAAAGCGACCCGGTACGCCTGCCGTGGCTTTGCGAGCAGCCAGCCACATGACAAAGCATCCAACCACGCCAAGTACTGCCGCAACAATAATGGAGTCTAGGTTGTAGACAGAGAAGTCAACAATAGATTTTTGCTTGACGTTTTGCATATGTTGCAAATGGTGAACAATATATTCACTTGCCGTCGGTGCATGCGCCTCAGTCGCCATAACTAATCAATGCCTTCAAAATCAAACAACACGCTTGGCACCTATGGCATGGAATCCCACCACCACCCAGTGCACTTTCAGCGCGACTACAACACCAGCCAGCAACGCCAACCAACTTAAATTATTAACTGCTTGTGGTGCCGACAACATCAGCAACACAGACAACATCAATTTGCCACCCTCTAACAGGGCGAAACCTATTAAGGACCCTGCAGGATGCACCGACAATCGCCGCATCAGGCCGCCTCGCAACCCCAACACCATCAAGGCTGCAGGGGCTATTACAGCAACACCGCCGTAGACGAGTGACTTGGCTTGCGCCTCTCCTGCCCAGGCAGCTGTTAGGGCGCCAATCACTAGCACCACAATGCCCTGCCAAGCTAGCAACGAGCTTGCAGCTGCTGGACGTTGCTCGGAACGCCACATTGCGGCTTGCTGAGCTGTCAGCGGTTTAAAAGTCTCTTCTTGCTCACCATCAATGTGGTCTTGACCAGCTGAGGTGTCATCTAGTGAACGTGGCAGAATTTTCGTCATCGAACGTCAGCACCAGATTACAAACAACACGAAGCCTTGCACCGTGGACAATTCGATATTATACGTAGTAACCATGACGTTCTGACCCTTTTGCCAACAAAGCTTTCACATCAGATGTGTTCGACCTTAAATAAGCGTAATTCACAGCTATTTTCTGCACTGTTTTAGTTTTATCAGCTAACCCCGTGACAACGCGGATAATCAATGAATGATCGAGACACCTACTGATTCCCTTATTACTTACCCGTGCGACTTCCCCATCAAAGTGATGGGCAGCACCGTACCTGAGTTTGTGCCGGCTATCTGCCATGTTGCCCGCAGTTTTGACCCTAACTTTGACGATTCCACCATTGAGCTCCGCGCCAGCAAAGGCGGCAACTACCAGGGCATTACATTGACAGTGCATGTGCACAACCGGGAGCAGCTCGATGAGCTGTACCGCACGCTGTCTAGCCACCCCTTGGTAAAAGTGGTCCTGTAAGTGCCTGATGATCGAAGCATCCTTGAAGTGCGCGACTGGGGGGTGATTGACTACCAAACCACGTTTGATGCCATGCAAGCTTTTACAGCACAGCGAACAAGTGGCACGCTTGATGCGTTGTGGATATGCGAACACCCAGCTGTGTTTACCCAAGGCTTGGCTGGCAAGTCAGACCATGTCTTAGACGCTGGCATCATTCCCGTTGTAGCCAGCAACCGAGGCGGGCAAGTCACTTACCATGGCCCGGGGCAAGCAGTCGCTTATCCGTTGCTAGATTTAAAGCGAAGCGGCTTCTTTGTTAAAGAATATGTGTACCGCTTAGAAGAGGCGGTGATTCGCACCTTGTCTGAATTTGATGTGGTGGGTCACCGTGTGCGCGGCGCCCCGGGTATTTACGTGCGGCTGGCCAACCCGTTGGACCATGCGCGTTTAGACATACCTGCACAAGGCCGTGATCAATTTGCGGGTTTGGGGAAAATAAGCGCGTTAGGTATTAAGGTATCCAGACACTGCACGTACCATGGACTGTCATTGAATGTTGCGATGGACTTATCACCCTTTGACCGTATCAACCCATGCGGCTACATTGGCCTACAAACGGTCGATCTTTATACAATAGGCGTACATGTTACCGTAGCGCAAGTCCACGCCCTACTGCACCAACACTTAGAAGCGCTGCTGCAAGCCAGCCGCGCTTGAAGAGACTTATATGAACGACATTGCCGCACCTGCTACCCCTGTTACAGCCGACTCTCCAGTCAGCAAGCCTTATGACGCCACAGCCAAACAAAAATCTGGCGACAAGGTCTCGCGTATTCCTATTAAGGTGATTCAAGGCGAAACGCTGAAAAAGCCAGACTGGATTCGTGTGCGAGCAGGCAGCCCTAACACCCGGTTTTATGAAATCAAAGACATTTTGCGTCAAAACAAGTTGGTAACTGTGTGTGAAGAGGCGTCATGCCCCAATATCGGTGAGTGCTTTGGCAAGGGCACAGCAACGTTCATGATCATGGGTGACAAGTGCACCAGACGCTGCCCATTTTGCGATGTAGGCCACGGCCGCCCTGACCCGTTGGACCAAGACGAGCCGCACAAATTAGGCGCCACAATTGCTGCGCTCAAACTGAGCTATGTGGTGATTACCAGCGTAGACCGTGACGACTTGCGTGACGGTGGTGCTGGCCATTTTGTGGCGTGCATTCAAGAAGTCCGAAAGCAGTCGCCGCTTACAAAAATTGAAGTCTTGGTGCCCGACTTTAGAGGCCGCGATGACCGCGCGCTTGAGATATTGAAAGCGGCACCACCCGATGTAATGAACCACAACATGGAAACCGTCCCACGCTTGTACAAAGAGGCTCGCCCCGGCTCTGACTATGCATTTAGTCTGAACTTACTAAAGAAGTTTAAAGCTTTGTTTCCACATGTGCCCACTAAAAGCGGCTTGATGGTGGGTCTTGGCGAGACAGACGAAGAAATCTTACAAGTCATGCAAGACATGCGTGACCACCACATAGACATGCTCACCATAGGCCAATACTTGGCGCCGAGCGGCCACCACATTCCTGTACGTCGGTACGTGCACCCAGACACATTCAAGATGTTTGAGCAACGTGCCAAAGACATGGGCTTCAGCCATGCAGCTGTTGGCGCCATGGTCCGGTCCAGCTACCACGCCGACGAGCAGGCGCACGCTGCAGGCGTCTGATGCGGCTTATCCCGTTTGTCCAATCGTGGCTAGGTCACTACGAGGTTGTGTTCAGTCTGTTGTTAAGCAGGTGTAGGTGGCGCTAGCTTCAAGCGTGTCGTTGTTTGTGGCTGGAACTGGCACGGAGCATAAAAGCATTTCAGGCCCGACACACCATTAGCGCAACGCCACCAACTCGGAGGGCTCTTCGCTGGCCAATACATCTGCCGCCCAAACGGCGAGCTCGCCTGTATGGGCGCGCAAGACTTGTTGTTTAACGGCCAGTATCTGAGTGGGCTGCATAGAAAAACTGCGCAGGCCCATGCCCAATAACAGCGCTGTACATTGTGTATCACCAGCCATCTCGCCGCACACACTGACATCTTTGCCCTGAGCCTTGCAAGCGTTTATGACTTGCGACATCAGACTCAACACTGCTGGGTGTAAAGGGTCATACAGGTGACTGACGGCCTCGTCCACGCGATCTACAGCCAAGGTGTACTGGATGAGGTCATTGGTGCCAATCGATAAAAAATCGAAATATCGCAAAAACACCTGCGCCATCATGGCGGCGGCCGGCACCTCAATCATGGCGCCCACGCGGACCGAACCATATGCGACGCCTTGGTCATCCAACTGGTCTTTTGCCCGTTTAATGAGCGCCAATGTTTGTTTAATTTCGCTGACATGGGCCAACATGGGAATCAACAAGTCCACTTGCCCGTTCACCGCGGCGCGCAAAATAGCTCTCAGCTGTACCAAAAACATCGTGGGTTCTGCCAAGCTCCAACGAATCGCTCGTAAACCCAATGCAGGGTTTAAATGTTCGTCGCCGGATCGGCTGCCCCGCTCAAGCGGCTTATCAGCGCCAATGTCTATGGTTCTAATGGTCACTGGCAGACCTTGCATGCCGTCCAAAGCCTCCTTATAAGCCGCGTACTGCTCATCTTCGTCGGGCAACTTGCTCATGCCTTTTGACACGCGACTCATGAACAAAAACTCAGTGCGAAACAAACCCACACCTACCGCACCAGCTGCGACAGCTGCGGCACTGTCTTGTGGCAACTCGATATTGGCAAACAACTTGACGTGCTGTCCGTCTAAGGTCACGCTCGGTGTGTGCCGCAAGCGCCGCAAGCGCTCGCGCTCTAATGTGCCCTCTCGTTGCTTAAAGCCGTACTCTTCCAAAATGATAGGAGACGGCTCAACAATGACCACGCCAGCGTCTCCATCTATGACGACCCAATCGTCTTGTTTTATAAGCTGGCTGGCACTGCGAGCACCCACAACGGCGACAATATTTAAGCCACGCGCCACGATGGCGGTGTGAGATGTTTTACCCCCAACCTCTGTAATAAATCCCGCAAACACACTGTCTTTAAACTGCAGCAGGTCTGCGGGTGACAGGTCTCTCGCAATTAAAATCAGCGGCACCCGCTCAGAGGCAGCCGAGCTGTTACCGCTGAATTGCGCCACTTGTGCGGCCTGCTTGGCCTGCTCCAACAGAGAGGCACTTTCGCCGGCCATAGAGGCCAACATGCGCTGCACCACCTGCTCCAAGTCGGCTTTCCGTTCGCGTAAATAAGGGTCTTCCATCTCGTCAAACTGCCGAGAAATAATCTCCAACTGCGAAGTTAGTGCCCACTCTGCGTTGTAACGTCGCTCAACAATCCACTCGCGTACGCCATGAGCGATTGTCTCGTCTTGCAGCAGCATCAGATGAACATCTAGCAAAGCGGTCAACTCCGACGGCGCATCTGTTGCGGGCGCATGTGTCAGCTTGAGCTTGACTTGTTCAATTTCGTTGACCACGACATCACGGGCCTTGGCGATACGCTGTAACTCAGAAGTAACTTGCGCTGGCTCAATAAAATAATGAGCCACGTCCATTCGCCCCGCGGCTACCAATACCGCTCGTCCCACAACGATGCCGCGTGATACCGCCTGACCATGGATCGAAAAGCTCACACGCCTTCCCCGAACTTGTCGTTGATGAGTGCCAGCAATGCATCCATAGCGGCCTGCTCATCATGGCCTTCTGTTTCAATGTCAACATCCGCCCCCAATCCTGCGGCCAACATCATGACGCCCATGATACTTTTGGCATTGATACGCCTTGCGTGACGCGTCATCCAGACCTCGCACTCAAATGCGCCTGCTAATTTTGTCAGCTTGGCAGATGCACGTGCGTGCAAGCCCAACTTATTGCTGATGGTGATTGTGTTGCGAATCATGATTTCTTTTGTGTTGGTTGTGTGGCGCTGTCAACACGATAGGCATGATGCCTTGTGTGCCACCTGCAACAGCTTTCAGGACAAGTTGGTCAACCGGTTGCTCGCGGTAGCACACCGCGCGCAGCAACATGGGCAAATTCACACCTGCCACTACACGACAACCGCTGTTGGAGGCTAAGCGCGACGCCACGTTGGCTGGCGTTGCGCCAAAAATGTCTGTCAGTACCAGCGCTTCGCCTGTCTTAGGTAACAGTGCCTCAGCTTGTGCAACCACCTCATCAATGTGATAAGTCGCTGGCACATCCAATACTTGAACACAATGCGCATCTTCAGGAAACACGTGTGCCACGCAGCTGCGCAAGGCGCTTGCAAGCGGTGTATGGGCGATCACAATGATAGCTGTCATGGCTTCATATTATCTGCGTGTGACAACGTTTTGTGGCTTACCACCTCAAGCCCTGCAAAAATTCTTCAGTTTCACGTGCTTCAGGCTTTGCACCATACACGCCTAGCTGCACCAAACTTGACCCGCGTTGTGCGATTGCGATAGCTACCGCTAATGTGTTGCCATCGTGGCGTTCGCCATGGCCCGCATAACGTTTGGCTAAATCGGTGCCCGCCACAGACCAATCCATGGGATGGACTTTGTCCTTGATCCCCGCGCTGGCTAGAGTGGCACTCAGCCATCGAGACATAGCGGTCTGTATGTTTTGTTCTGCTGGCACATTGAGCCACGACACGGCAAAGGTCGTTTCACCCACATCACACGCTTGCATGTGTAACAGCACGTTACTTTGGCTGTCTAGCAATGGCACCTCGCGGCTAGAGTAGCTTGGTTTACACGGCATTAAAGCTTGAGCACCAACGCTGTCCAAACGCAGTGTGCGCCAGTTAAATGTTGGACTGCAACCAACCAATGAGACAGTTAAGCCAATAATCAGCACAACGCGCAATGCTAAATTGCGCACAATAGGGGTATGACTATGTTTAATTCTTCTCATTCGTTGGATGGTATCCGGGTTTTGGACTTGTCCAGGGTTTTGGCAGGCCCATGGTGCACACAAAATTTAGGTGATTTAGGTGCCGATGTTATCAAAGTAGAGCGGCCAGGTTCGGGGGACGACACGCGCACTTGGGGCCCTCCTTTTTTACCAGATGCTGACGGGCAGGATACAGACCAAGCTGCTTATTACTTGGGTACGAACCGCAACAAGCGTGCCATTGCTTGCGACATTGCTTCTGAGCAGGGTCAAGCACTCATTAAACAGTTGGTGGCTCATTGTCATATTTTTGTTGAGAATTTCAAGGTCGGGGACATGGCTCGCTATGGCTTGGACTTTGACAGCCTTAAGGCTATAAACCCTGCCTTGGTCTATTGTTCGATTACAGGTTTTGGTCAAAGTGGTCCTTACAAAGACCGCGCCGGCTATGACTATGCCATTCAAGGTATGGGCGGGCTGATGAGTCTGACCGGCGAGCGTGACGATTTACCGGGCGGCGGCCCGCAGAAAGTGGGCGTGGCAGTGGCTGATTTGTTCACGGGTATGTACGCCACCGTTGGCATTTTGGCGGCCCTACGTTTCGCAGAGTCTTCAGGTCAAGGTCAGCATATCGATATGGCCTTACTGGACACGCAGGTGGCCATGTTGGCTAATTTGGGTGCGAACTATTTGGTGTCTGGAAAGCAAACAGGCAAGGTTCCGGGTCGTGCTGGCAATGCCCACATCAACATAGTGCCCTACCAAGTGTTTGAAACATTATCAGACGAGCAAGGCCATGCCCAGTACATGATCGTTGCTGTTGGCAATGACGGTCAGTTTGCCAAGTTTGCAAACGTATTGGCCGCCACCATGGGCGAAACCATAGACTGGGCAACTGACCCACGTTACGCAACCAATGCCAATCGGGTGCGGCACCGCGACACCCTTGTCCCCGCGATAGAGGCTGTTATGCGCTTGCGCAGTAAAGCACATTGGCTCAATGCATTTGAAACCGCCAAAGTGCCCTGTGGTCCGATTAACAGCGTAGACGAGGTTTTTGACGATGCGCACGTTCAGTCGCGTGACATGGTTCAACATTGGAAACACGCGCTCAACCCAGATGTTGCGCTCGTGGCCAGTCCTCTTAAACTCAGTGTGACCCCTGTTGTGCAACGCCACGCGCCGCCCACGCTTGGCCAACATACCACCGAGGTGTTACAAGAACTGCTGGCATTGTCTGCTGGCGAGTTGTCCGCGCTGCGTGCCAGCGGTGTGATTGCTTGATATTAATGTGAACCACTTAAAGTTATGAGTTTAACTATTGCCACATCCCTTACCCGTCATAGCGCCATGGCAAAGCGCGCCGGAAGACCTTTGGTTGTGATGACCAGCTTGCCTGGGTGTCCTTATTGTGATTTGGTGCGAGACCATTATTTATCACCAATGGCCTTGGCTAACGAAGTGGTTGCGGTTCAGCTCAACATTACCGACAACACGGCTATGGTTGAGGACTTTGATGGCCAAGCGCGCTCGGCCAAAACCATTGCAAAACGTTGGGATGCACGCTTTGCCCCCACCTTGTTATTTTTCAACAACGAAGGCGTTGAGCTTGCTGAGCGTATTGTGGGTGTTGCAGTGCCTGACTTTTTTGGCGCTTACCTTGAACAGCGCTTAGAAACCGCTAAACGAATCCTTCAAACGGCATAGTTAACCCAATACGCTGGTTAATTTAAACCTAGCCTTACAAGTTACCAAATACCTGTCGCAGTACCCGTGTGGCAGCTTGTCCAGGATTTGCCCGAAGCTGTTGCTCGGCCTCTGCTACTGTGGCATAAAGACTGTTTAGTGCGCTCAAGGTGACGTGTTCAGCCACTGTTGCTGGCTGGTGTTGACCCACACCAAAGCGCTGTGCAGTCTTGAGTAACTTCGCGTATTGCTCAGCTGCTTTGTTCTGCTGTGTTGCCTGCTGAACTGTTGGTAAAAACTGGGCTGTTAAAGGCTCGCGGGTGACGCTTTCAAAGTAATCTGTGACCGCTGTGTTACCGCCTTTTAAAATATTGACCGCATCTTTTGTGCTGAGGGAGCTGACAGCGTTTTTTAACAGCGGCAAGGCTTGCGATACAGCTGATTCTGCCGCGCGGTTGACAGACATATGCAACGCTTCCAAACGTTCTTGCTGACCGAACGTTTTCAACAGCCTTCTGCCTTGTTCTAAAAACGCAGGTAAGGGAATTCGAACTTTTTCAGATCCCCAGAATCCATCTAGAGTGCCCAATTGCTTCACGGCGAAGTTGCTTCCTGCTTGTAAACTCTGACGCAGCGCATCGCTTGCTTGAAACTGGGTGTATGCCGCTGCAGTGGTGGAGCACAATACCAAGGGTCCCCCAGCTATTAGTGTAAAGAGTACTTGGTTGAATTGCCTGTTATTCATTTAAATTGTTGCCCTTGCGCACTTTGGTTTGTATTAAAATTTATTACATATTATGCTAAATTTTCATTTTTTACACTACATCCGTTCCAGTTTTATCTCGCTTGCGCTGCTCGTGGGTATCCTGGGCCTTAACGGGTGCAGCTCTAGTTCACCAGCGCCTTCATCACGGTTTGTTTTGTTAGATGGCACATCTGTTCAAACCAGTGACTTTGCTGGGAAGGTTTTAGTGGTCAATTTTTGGGCCACCAGTTGTACCAGCTGTGTTGCAGAAATGCCAGACTTGATCGCAACACATCAGATGTTTGCCGATAAGGGCTTTGACACGATCGCAGTGGCCATGGCATATGATCCGCCAGCTTTTGTTGTTAATTTTTCGCAAACACGACAACTCCCTTTTAAAGTCGCCATCGACAACACGGGCGCCAATGCCCGAGAGTGGGGTGATGTACAACTCACACCTACCACTTTCATAGTTAACAAACGTGGTGAAATTGTTAAGACCTATGTTGGTATGCCCGATTTTCCAACCTTGAATCGCTTGATTGAAGTCTTGCTTGCCGAAGCTTAAACACCTTGTGCGACAACACATTGGTTTTAATTAACCTGATGAATGTTCACATATATCGCTATTGAGCATGCGATGCTTCATCACGTTATGTTTGACCTACCTTGTGAAACAAGCTCTTTAAAATATCAGGGCAAAGTCTGTTCAACGTTTCGCTGTCATTGGGTGTGAC
>Ga0222645_100913_pt1 | contig 14373 bp, 12 predicted proteins | sample AntAcemetagen292_FD_179881 | JGI IMG/M metagenome (GOLD analysis project Ga0222645, IMG submission 179881) | Saline water microbial communities from Ace Lake, Antarctica - #292 | ecosystem: Environmental > Aquatic > Non-marine Saline and Alkaline > Saline | place: Antarctica: Ace Lake | collected...
ATGCCAATGATTTTGGCCCCGGAGGACTATGCGCAATGGCTGACTGGCACGCCGGACGAGGCCTTTGCTCTGATCAAGCCGTTCCCGGTCGAGCGCATGGTGATCCACCAGAGCGGCGAGGGTATGAAATCCGATCGCTGCGGATTGAGTGCTGCTGAATAGCGACAAGTCAGTCGGCTGTTGAATTGTGCGACAAAATGACCCAGTTTTCCGAAACGTCGTAACCCACAGTCTGTCATTGATTACTTATACTTTCCATGAGGTTATCATAAGCTAGGGGCAACTCGAAATGAAAAAATGGGTCAATGCGACCCGGAAATCAACAGCCGGACATTATGAATAGCGTCCAAGGATCTCAGTTCAAGTCGTTTGTCTGGACAGATTGCTTGCGCCGGTCAGGCGTCCGCATCTCAATGGACGGCAAGGGTCGTTACTTGGACAACATCTTCATTGAACGCCTGTGGCGCGCCCTGAAATACGAGTGCGTCTACCTGCATGCTTGGGAGACCGGTTCTCAGGCTCGCGCGGGTGTCCGGAAATGGATGGAGTTCTACAATCACCGCCGCCCACACAAGGCTCTTGGCGGCCGACCGCCAGCGGTGGTCTACTCACTGAGATTCGAAGCAACGCAACCCGATCAGAGCATAAAAAACGCCAAATCATGTCCAGGGAATGGGGAGCACCTCAGTAGACAGCAAAATAGTATATGAAGTTACTGATCCGAAGTTATAGTAAATCGTTCAATTTGCCCTCAAAGTAACTGGGGTACTTTGAGATCAGCTCCTGAACCAAATCTAATCGTTGTGTGAGGGCAAGTTTAACTTCTGGTTTCTGTTCGATTGTTAGATTCAACGCCTCAGCCAAATCCTGTACAATAACTCGATCGGGCAATCCTAGTTCGTATAGTGATATGGAGCCTTGGTTAGACAAACCATACTTAAACATTTTCAGCAATAAATGCAGCCTCTCAACAACTTCATCCTTCGTCTCGAAATCTAATTGTTCAATGTACTCAGCGATTGCTCCCAATAGCAAAGCACCATCGTAGGCGAAGCCGCCATCGCAAATATTCACGATATGCTCAATCTTAAGGTTTCTAAACTGCGTGCCCCATATCAGTTTAACATCACGTTCGATCAAGAAGGTCAAAAGCTCATGGTAAGGAAGACCCTGCATCCAAAGGGCAGCAAGATCTAGCAATGAGTCGGGAAAATTTAATTTTGCGGCGGTCGAATTTTTTGAAATTTTAATTATCAAAGGCCAAAAGACTCGGAGGAGTTCATCTGAACTTTGGTCAACTGAAATATGTCCAAGGTTCTTTTCTATCCATTCACCAATATATTTGGCATCTTGAAGGCCATAGAGAGTTCTCTTGAAAAATCTAACTTTTTCTGAGTATTTGATGGACATACCAATGTTTTCGGCAAGCAATACGAAAAGGGCTTGTATATCCGCCTTAGCCTCTGGATCCGCTAAATAAAATGCGAGTGTACCTTCGGCCAACGCTGTTATGTTCTCGAGGGAAAGTTCAGTTTCATCGGGCTTTGCATTTGAAAGCAGAAAGCTCTCGATGGCAGCAATTATATCGGCCTTCCAAGAAATTTGGCGAGAGATGCTGTTTTTAGTGAAGCCTCTATCCCCATAAAGCTCTACAATTTCGTCAGACCAAGAAATAACAGCATCTCGATCTTCAATGTATGCTTTTGCGAAGTCGAGGGCTTCCATCTTGATGTAAGTTTTCCCATCATGGCTGACCAACGGATCAAAGAGGGTCGTCAAGTTGCTGACGCAAGGTTCTGAATTTGTAGAATCCAAAAGCTCCTTGGCCTCTGCCCACCGCCATCGTTCAGAAAAGACGTCCTTTTTGTCAAAGATCCTTTGGTCAGAAAATAGCACACTTCCTTCCGTATGCATTCCTGATCGGCCAGCACGCCCAACTAAGTTCTGAAAATCGCGAACCTTTATTCGATCTTCGCCCTGGCGAACACCGGAAACGATGAGGTATTTTATTGGAAGGTTCACACCCTGAGCCAACGTAGATGTACACACCACAAATCGGATTTTCTCTGTCCGCATCGCGTGCTCGACTGCAAGACGAACACCTTGCGGTGTGTCGCCTTGGTGAGAGAAGACGCCATATTGTGCCGCTAGGGAGACTGGGGCCGTTGCCCCCAAGTTAACCGAGCTTAGAAATGCCAACTTTTGAGTTTCAGAAAAGTCCGAATAACTAATCGGAGGGGTGGCAATCGCACCCCTTGCATGAAGATCATTGAGGAGTTCACAAACAGATATCACCGAGTCCTTGCGGCCGCAAAAAATGGCAACGCCGCCGTTTATGGCCAGTTTCAACCCAAGGTATGCCGACACCGATTGTGGGTCATTCTTCTCCGGGAAATATCGCGTTTTTCGCTCTCTTGGTTTCGCAGGTAGCTCCGTCCTTTCGATTACTCGTGGAACAAAGAAGTCATCAATTTCAGGATCTTCGCTTGAAACAAATTTTATTTGACCCAAGGTATCAGGCCAACTTACGAATCCAAACGACTTTGTTGATGGGAGCAATTTGTCACTCGACACAATATTCGTGTCGCCATTCAACCATTCGGCGACAGCGGTAGCGTTGTTGATGACAGCAGAAATTAGAACCTTTTGGCAATTTTCTGGCAGTATTGCTCGCAATGAAGTTAACAGAAGTTCGTAGGTAATACCGCGCTTTCCACTGTCAAATTGATGGCCCTCGTCAAAGATAGCGAGATCAATACTTGGTGCGATTTCTGGCATCAGCCTGAGTATGTAGAGAAGTTTTTCCGGCGTAACGACAACAACCTTTTTTCCGCCTAGGAATTTAAGGATCTCAAAATCAGCAATCATTGCATCGGTCAATTCTTCGATATCGACAGCTTCACCATTAAATGCAAAGCTCAGGTCGTCTCGGATTTCATGACAAAGAGCCCTAAAAGGAGCGACAATGATTGCAAGTGATCCACGTTCAAAAAACGTACTTCGGAGAAGAAGCTCAACTGCCTTGGTTTTGCCTGAACTTGTGGGCATCTGAACAACTGCGGATGCCCCACGAAGTACATTGGCTTCGCCTAATAGATGCTGGGCTGGCCAAAGCTCCTTCATTGCACCAGGCTTTGCCAACATTTCCATCCACTTCGATCGATCTTGATCGGAATATAAGGGAAGCGCGTACCAGCTGGAGTTAGTGTATTTGAGGCGAATGACAGCGGAAAGAGCGTCGGCGAGTAAAAGTTGTCTGGGACTGCCAAACTCATATGCAAACTTCCGCAGTTCTGCTGATTTTTTGAAAAGGTCGTCATCGCCCTGTCCGGTCAGAAAAAATGTCTGAAACGCTTCGAAGCAACTATCGACAAATGGGCCTATCTGACCCTCTGCACCACCAAAATAGAACTGGTATTTACCTCTTAGGATCCAGATTAAGAGATTTTCAAGACCTTCACCGAACAGCTCCTCTGAAGAAAACCGTTTAGCCAGAACCGATGCACTACCGGGTAAATTGGCTAAGTAGAACGAAGTAGCGCCCAATAGCTGAGTATAGGGATCTAGCGATTCATTGAGTTCTGTGCCTTCGTACGCATCAAAAAACTCAGCAGCAAAGATCATGCCGTTTTGAAAAGCCTGGTAGTCTTCGTCAGATAACAAACCTCTATTCATACCTGCGGCGACGTCGCCTAGCATACCGACCGTCAGAATAAATAGCTTGGCTGGGTCATCGTAAATTCTAATATGATCTTCCAAAGGAATATCATACTCGTACATCTTTGCTTTGGAACGAGTAACACCAAGTAGTTTCCGAGATTTTTGTTCAGGCTTCATCTGCAGCCAGCTTATATAAGTTGTGAACCAGTTGCATCATGGTCAATCCGCTTATGACAATGACTTTGAGGTTGTCTCTGTTTGGATGGGGGGCGAATTCAACGGAACCAGGCTTCATTGGAACTTCGAGACTTGTAGATTGCGAAAACTCCTGATCATCTTCGAACTCGGACGACATTATTTCCGCCGCTCCATAGATTTCCTGATACGGAAAATCGGCTGGGCTCTGAAAACGCTCGACTTTTTGAACCTCTTCGAGCTGATCTCGATCCAGCATCTTTTGTTTAATGAAGTTGAGGGACTCAGCCAAACGTATATGGTCTTTCGCTGAATCGTTGATCGCGTCTTGGAGCCTATTTTTTGTTGTTGCTGAAAATTTTGTTTTGGTTTCGAAAATAGCCAGCGTGTCCCGTTCGGAAAATCCATCTTCAGATACTATGCGGAATCCAATGACATCGCTCCCTTTGGGGGACTCATTTCGGATAATTTTCGAGCTCCACCGTACTCTCGGGACCCAAAAACCTAGGATCCATTGTAGGAAGTCAGCCACCAGAATTTCCCCGAAATCCCCGGCTCTTGTCGCAGGTCCAAGCCCGCCACTCAAAGTTGGAAACTTTAGTTCATTTAGGTATTCTGCCCTAGATTTCGCACCTCTCATCACGTCGATTTGTTCATCTAAACAATAGTGGTTGCGAAAGTGGGTAGCCCAAGCGGACAATGCTTCAGGTTGGGCACCATGTGAAAAGTCCCATACTTCGATGTCTTTTCCACAAGCTGTTTTGCATGACTGACTTCGCTTGCGTAGCCAGTTTAGATGTGGAGGAAGGCCAGACTGGAAGGGCATTTAGGTATCTTTTATTATGTTTTCCGGCTTTTTGCGCTGTTTTTTGTTGCACGAAGGAAAATGTGTGAAGTCGTCACGAGTGGCGATTGCTGTAAGCTGAAGCAACCATAGGGTGAAATCAAACGTTTTTGAACACCGAATGTATTTAAAGTCTATCTGGATTTCCATTGTGCGCCACGAGATCTGTTTGCAAAGAAGGTTTTTGCCTCAGCAACACCGAAAAACCCGCTCTATGAGCGGCTTAAAAGGATTGGCTGGGTACCTGTCCAACGGATGGAACACCTTCGAGATACAATTCAGGACAGGGCTAGAGGTGGAACAGATGTCACGTATAGCTGCGCCGACGCAGTGCAACCATAACGAAATTTCGCCGATGTGTGAAAAGAGAATGCTCTACATTAGCCTACCGCACTCAATCGAAGCTTAAACTGAGTTTCTGCACTGTGTACAAATTGCAGCCATGAAAGCTACGATCAAGTGAGATGTTGAAATTTCACTCCGGTCGACCACGCCGATATGAGGGCCGCTGGTTCGTCTCGTGTGGAGATTAGGATCTTCGATCAAGAAATTTTGACGTCTCAATACCGACTACGGCGCGAATTGGTCTCTCGAACTGGCAATCTGCACTGGGGTGTTTTCGCAGTGCCGTCATGGACTTTCGAATGCCTGCTTTCATAGATCTGGCCATTTGCGCTCGCAGATGCCGCGAATGACGGCATTCCGCCCCTCTCGACATTGGTAGGATGTAGGGTAGTGCCCCCCCGAGCAGTCGTCCATAAGCCATACTGGCGTCATCATTCAGCTTTGACGGCGATGGTGGTTCAGCACAGTGCAGTGACCTGCGCCACCTGAGCGGTCACTGTTGAACTTTCGTGATTGATCGCTGCCAAAAATTGGTAATAACTGCGAGACACAGCAACATTTGGACTTCAGGGTTTATGGGCCTATTTCAATTTTATGGAAAAAAATCCCAAGACAGCTGTTCTTTATAACGCCGACTGCCCCGTCTGTAATTTTGAAATACAGCACTACGCGCAGTACTCGGGTGACAACGAATTGCCGATCCAGTTTGACGACCTGAACTCGGACGCTCGCGTGCAGTGGGGGCTTGATGCTGACACAGCAGCGCGCAGGCTTTATGTGTTGCACGATGGCGCGCTGACATCGGGCATCCCAGCGTTTCTGGTACTTTGGTCACAAATGCCAAAATACCGGTGGCTGGGCCAAGTTGTAGGCCTGCCAGTGGTCAAACAGTTCGCTTCGGCGCTTTATGACTACGTCTTAGCCCCGGTCATCTACCGCTGGCATCTGCGCCGGTTGCGCAAGCAGACTGACCTGCTCCCCTGAAAATTGCGCGATTTAGGGTTGGTCTGTTCCTTATAAAGGAGAAGGTGTTGAATTGTCCGAGACAATAAAACCAGCTTCCCGAAACGTCGTGTCCCACCAGCCGTCATGAATTCTACCGACTTTTCATGAGGTTATCATGAGCTAGAGGGGTCAACATGAAATGAAAAAATGGGTCAATTCGACCTGGAAATCAACACTGCTGGACATCCTATGGCAGAAGCGTCCGTTTTCGCTACGCCAGCGATCGGCCACAGGATATCTGGCGCGGAGTAGGGCGAGGCATTGAGCTGTTGTGTCTGGCGCTGCCGTAAACGCTCGCATAGTCTCGCTTCAAAGTTCCAAATCTTGAAAGCTAATTCATGAAGTTCGCAGCTTTTCTGTGCTCCGCCATGCTCGCAACCCCTGCTTTTGCCGACGGCACAGCAACGATAGATCTGCCCGCCGGTCCGGTCGAAATATCGCATTCCAGCATGGATTTCACGGCGACGCTGACGGCCGCGGGCCAGTCCCTCAATCTCGAAAGCGCCTACCTGCCAGATGTTATCGGAACCTCGGACAATTCAGTGCTGATCTTTCTGTCCACCGGTGGCACCGGCTGCCCCGGCACCTACGCCTGGGTCACGCGGGAGGCAGGCGGCCTGCGCGCCACGGAACCCTTTGGCACGTGCTCAGATATCGGTGAACTGCAGCAGACGCCGGACGGACCCATGTTGGTCATGCCTCGCCTGGGGACGACGGGGACGGCAGGATACACCCTGCTTTCAGACGGCCGGATCATGGAGACCGAACTTGGCTTGAAATCAGCCGGCGTGAGCGACCCCACAGATGCCGACGCTTGGATCGGCATGGCGGCCTACGATGTGTTTTCAGCGGCAGAGATGGAGCCGGTTCTGTTGTCGATCATGTCCTGGGAGCAGCTTGAGGAAGTTCGTAATTCGTCCGTCGTCAGCGGCGAGACCATGACCGCTGAAGGCGATTGGATCGCGGCCGGCGGATGCCGCCCACACATGTGCAACGAAGAGCGGTCTGGGATTGCGATATCGCGCAAGACCGGCACCCCGATCGTTGCTCACTGGTCGAAGGATACGGGCGGCACACTCTACGGCACGCCGGACACTGCGGTCCCAAACCGCATCCGGAGCCTTTTGGCCGGAAACTGAAGGCGCTGTGATTGAATGATCCCGCTGCCCCCGGAATTCGAGAGTGTGGAAAAAGGCCTCCGAGAGCGGACCATGACCGGTCAAGACGCATCTCAGCGTATCTTCATGGCGCGTCGTAAGCTGGGGCCGCCATGGCATTGGGCAACATGGAAAAGAGCGCGTGGCCGGGTTCTCGGATCTGAATGTGAAACTTGCGGAGCGGGACCGGACGCGATCCTCTATGTCCAGCACACCGTCCGCGTCCCCAGAGTACAGCCCTATCTCGACCAGGCCAGGACTGATACAGAATGCAAGCCGCCTGAGCCGGATTTCAAGGAGGATTTACGCCTCGAAAGCTACGCCATCCGCGACAACACCACGCCTGAACAGCGCGATTGCTGTCCGCTTTGCGACAGCCTGTCCATTCAGTACCGCAAGAAGACCGGAACCTGGATTTGCAACGGGACGTCGAGCGGCACCTATTGCGCACACGTCTTCGTCGTCCCTGCCAAGAAGGCGGCGTTCACGGCTGCGCAGAAGAAGGACATAAAGGGTAAAAAGTACGACGCTTGGCGCCGCAGGGTATTGTCGCGGGGCGACGATTGGAAACGCGATGCGCTCCTCGCCTGGATCGTCGCCTTTCGACGATACCTGACGTTGGAAGACACAAAGACCCTCTGCAAACGCTGTGCATTCTTGGAAGACATGACCGATCTGAAGCCATGCCTTCACTGCGGTTCCGCATTCCCGAAGGACGATGACGTCTGCACCGATTGCGGAGCTCCGGTCACCGGTCCTGACGTCAGTCAGGGCCCGGAGCGGTAAACTGTTGAATTGTGAAAGAAATTGACCGAGTTTTTCGAAACACGGTGACCCACCACCTATCATTAATTCCGACGATTTTCCATGAGTTTATCATAAGCTAGGAGGGCAATGCGAAATGAAAAAATGGGTCAATGCGAGCCGGAAATCAACATGCCGTATCCGGCCCGCGACTGCAGGTGCTATGCGCCATGGTAAAACACATGATCGCGGGTCCACCAGCCTGCAGGGACCGGAGCGGTCAAAACAGTGCTGGCGTTCGCGATATGGATAGGATGATGTCATTGCACGGCCCTTCGCTCGGGGAGGGCGTGACCTGCGTACCAACGCCGGGGTGTCCGAGGGAGACCCATGTCGATCGGGACGATCGACGACATCCGGAGCGAGGAACACCATCATGTCAAAAGGCGACAAGCAGCGCGGCAGCAAAGAAGCCAAGAAACCCAAGAAGGAGGCCGTCAAAGTCCTGGCCACCGCTGACTTCAACAAGGGCAAGACCCCGCTGAACATCAACGACAAGAAGAAGAAATAGCTGACCGCAGCACCGGGCGAGGCGTGAGGACATTCCGTGACCGCCCGGTGCAGCGTCGCCTGAATGAAGGGGTCGCCCTTCGCTGCGTCGCGTTTGACCTGGCGCTGTGCGGACAAAGCTACCGTCACTAAGGTCACGGTCATCCGACACAAACGGCCCAAAGCCGACATTCACCGGGAAGACCGTTGCTGCAACGCGGCTTACTCGAAGCGGTAGTTCGCAACAGCATGCAGCATAGTTTGGCCCCTGAAGGTCGGCACTGAGGGGTGCCCTTCTGCCATCAGCCCCAGCTGCGAAATTCCTGGCGGGGAAACCGAGCCCCTTCGAGAGTTGCACTCGGCGGTGGCGGGTTCCGTGATGCGGTTCGGTTCAGCGGCAGCAGTACCGGGAGCATCATCGCCAGGATCATGCCCAGCCAAATCGCGGCAGATTTTAGCATGTCCGTCACGCCCCACGCGCCGGTTGCGCTGGCAGAGAACGACAACGCGCTTTCGTATGCGAATGGATTGCCAAAAACGTATGCCTTTATAAAGGCGAAGATCTGCATGCCGGGACCCGCCTCGGCGAGTGATCCGGGCGTGTCGATCGTCAGCAGTTGAGCCAGGGCAAAAGCCCACCCAAGAAGGATGAGCCCGACGAGCAGCAAATGCGTGCCACATCCGGTGCGTGCGCCGACGCTGGTGTCCAGCCATGACGTCATTTGTTGCGCGCTCGCGCCAGTTGCCCGGCGGCAGTGGTGCTGGCAAATGGGTTGAGGTAGAGCTCGTCGTGGCTTTCGACACCCACGTCGAAGACGCAGTCCTCGTTCGGGCGGGCCACGCAGAGCAAGACGTAACCTTCTTCGGACTGCCGCTTGTTCAGCGCCGTGCCCTTTGGTTGGCGGACCGAACCTGAAACCATCCTGGCTGCGCATGTGATGCAGCCCCCGTACCGGCAGGCGATCGGCAAGACATGTCCCGCCGCCTCCACCACGTCGATGATTGGCTCGTCCTCGCCAACCTCGAAAGACACGCTGCCGCGGTTTCGCAGCGTCACTGTATGCTTGCGCATGTCTCGTCCTTGCAGATGGGTCCCGGCCCCGAGGGGTCGGGAAAGCTGAGGGAGAGCGGTCAGACCCAGATGTCGGACGAACAGTCTCCGCCGGGATAGCGTGTTTCATGCGCCCGCGCGGGCCCGTGCGGCTCTTCGTTGAAGTCGATGATAAAGTCGTCACGAATTTTCATGCCGCCGTTTTCATTATCGCAATCCACGATCAGCATGATGCCGCCCTTGTCCTTCATCGAAGGGTAGAACTGGTTGTCCCAGGTCGAGAAAAGCGACGTCGTGACGTAAAGTCGCTTGCCGTCGAGCGACAACTGGATCATCTGCGGCGCACCATCGACGGCGCGTCCGTTCACCTCATGCGCCTTGCCCAGCAGTCCGCCGATCCAGACCTGGCCGGTAAGTTTTGGGTTGAACGGATCGGAGATGTCGTACTGCCTCAGATCCCCGTGCAGCCAGTTCGAGAAGTAAAGATACTTGTCGTCCATCGACACCAGAATATCGGTGATCAGGCTCGGCATCGGAACCGGAAATCCCTCGACATCCACCGGGGACACATCAATGATCTTGTTGACCTCGATCTTGCCGTTGTCCTTGTGGAAATGAAAGATGTTCGACGCCAGCGCCGCGCCGACAAAGCCATGGGTGCTGTCGGGATCGTGGTGGAACCGGGCCTCCAGCGGGATCATACCCTCCTCGCCCAGATCGATCGATTGCTCCACCTTGCGATTCTTGAAGTCCCAGAAATGGATGTGCTGACCGTATTTGCCTCTTGCTACATCCTCAAGATCAAAGCCCGGCATGAAGGTGTTGGGCGAGGCCCATTCAGTCGAGATCATCATGTTGTGGCGCGGCTGGTACCAGAAGTCGTAGTTGTACTTCATGTCGCCCAAGTCTTTTTCCCAGCGCCCAATGATGTTGAAGTCCTTGTCCAGATGAAGGAACCCGCCGGGTCCGTTACCATCGGCATCGCCCAGCATCGACACGATGATGTCAGCTCCGAGACAATGCACTGTGTGCGGGGCAGACAGGTTGGTCTTGGCCTTGATCTCGTCCCCGTCGATGGTCTTGAACAGCGTCGGCTTGCGCGGATCGGTGGCGGTATCGACGATGTAGAAATTGGTGGTGCGCACGCCTGGGATGATCAGATATTTGCGCTCCATGCTGCCATCGGTGTTGCACGATGAACAAGCGTTCCAGCCCATGTGGTGCAACTCATCCCCGACGACCGGCATTTCGGTTCGATGAATTACCTTACCGTAGGTTGGGCTCTCCTCGTCAACGTCGATAGTGGCCAGGTAATCGGGTTTCTCGATCCCGGTCCCGGTATAGATGCAGATCGTGTAGACAACTTTCTCACGCGGAGCCTTGATCGCCTCTTGTGGCGACGCATGGCCCGGCCCTGCACAGCAGCTTCCGTTGTTCTCAGTCATGTCATTCCTCCTCTAATGTTGACGCGGTGGCTGGTTTCCTCTTTCTTCCATGGGTTTCAGCATTGGGATGTCGGTTTCTTGCATCTGGGCCACGTTGCACAGTTGGATCGCAGCGCTAATCTTCGCGGCAACCTGTATCAATTCTTCACCAATCTTTTTGCGATAGGTCGCCTCTAAGCGGCGGACAGGACCCACCGCGCCGACACTGAACGCTGCCCCGATATGTCCGATCAGCACCGGGGCAGCGACGCTTGAGACACCCATAAATCCTTGCGAATTCGGCCTTGAGAAGTGCTTTTGTGTATTTCGTGTAGGCGCTGAGCGTGCCGTTGAGGATCTCCTCTTGGAAGCTCTCGGCAGCAGCCGGTAGCAGGTGGGGCGCGGCAATCCAGTTGCCTTCTGCACCTCTGCCGCGATCAGCCCGCGACCGGCAATGGCAATGATCTCCAGAATTGCAATGAGGCGGTCCAAATGCACGGCAAGTCTCGCGATTAGGGTAACTGTCTTGAATGATGGTCCCTTGAATGGCGTTGACGCAAGGGAAATCTTGGGGCGCGTCCGATCTCTGCCGCCCCTTCCAGATGTTCAAGGAGACGGCGTCTGGCTAAAAGGATGCCCTCGGACCCGTGAGCGCGCTCAAATCCTTGATATCCTCGGCGTTAGAATACCTTCCGCAAAGTATGAGTTGGACCTGCCGGTGTATTTACGCCCGCAGCGAACGGTTGGATTGACGGGCGGCGTCGCAGCAACCCAGTGGAACTACGGGCGGCACCTATTGGCCGCCTTTTCACGGAAAATTTTCCTGCATCTGCCGGGGCCTGCAACTGCTTGCTCTGCAACAATCGGCTCGAAGTTGCCTCTCGCGGCGTTTGAATCCCAAAGAATTCTCGGGCGCGGCCCTGAGCGTCCGCTTTCTTTGGGTTGCCCATTTTTGTTTGCAGGCGCGGCGAACGGCGGCTCTCCGCCCTACGTGTTGATGTCTTCATTGTATCGGGGGAATATATTAACATGTTCGCTACAGCTCGGACACCTTCTGACAACCGAGGGAACGACAACCTACATTGTGGCCTTCAATCCGTCCCTGATCGATCAACGTCCGGAAACAGTCCGCCGCATATATGTCAAATTGCTGTTGTCGAAGAGGCTGTTTAGGATTTGTAATATGATAACTTCGCTGCCCCTACGACCAGTCCTTCATGCCCGAGAAACGGCTCAGTCATTCTTCTCACGGATGGCAGCGATGAACGGCCTTCCACCGACTGAATTCGCTTTGGACATGGGCCTCACTTTTAGACGCGTCGTCGAATCAGATGATCATGCCATGGATACACTTGCGTCGTTGGGGGGGCTGACCAGTTCTTCAAAACGTGAGATGATCTCTTGGTCTGGAAAGCGCCTTGGTGGCGTCAAGATGAATTTCAGGGGTGAAACTTTCGGATCCCGATCACTTCGCAATCCAATTGTCAGAGGTTGCCCGATTTGTTTACGAGGCGACGTCGCGGCATCTGAAAGATCAAACATTCAAGCCATGGTCATGCGAGGTGATTGGCTTTTAAGAAACGTTAATCTTTGCATTCAGCATGAGCATCCTCTTGTTGATCTGTGGAAATTTGAATCGCCAACAAATCGGTATGATGTCGGGGCTCGCCTCACTGAAATAGCAGACGATATTCTGTGCGGTAAATTCGACAAGACTCGTCTCGATCCTACATCATATGATCGCTGGCTTGATCGACGGCTGGAAGGCGGTAGCGATCCAACTTGGCTATCTGATCATTCCCTTTATGCCGCTGTAGAGTGCTCCGAACTTCTTGGTGTCGAGTTAGTGCAATCCACTTCAAATCCGGATGCCCATCTTACAGTCGACCCATCGACCGCTCGCGCATCAGGTTTCGAAGTTCTAAGTCGGGGGCCACAAGCTTTTCGACAAGCTTTGGACCAGCTTGCTATTCTAGCTGACGGTCACTTGGCTGAACCGAAGAAGGCTTTCGGGCAACTTTACGCAAATCTATCCAGAGCCTACAAGAACGACAAAGCGTTTTCACCATTCAAAGATATCCTTCGAGAGTGTATTCTAGATACTTGGCCTGTCGCACGGGGAACAGACTTGCTTGGGCAGCGCATAGCCACGCGAAGGCTCCATTCGTTGCTGTCGGCATCGCGAGAAGCGAGGGTGGGAGTTCAATTACTTTCTCGAATTTTGATAAGGGCCGGCGCCATTTCCATCTGCGATGAGCGACCGAATGCGCGCCTAACCTTCGATGCGCCAAAATATGCTCCCCTTTTAGCAGAGATACCTACGCTGATCGGATCCACGACAATGCGTAAGGCAATGGGAGCAACTGCCAGCCAATTCCACTCGCTCGTCGAGGATGGCATTCTTGTGCCAGCCATTGATATACCGAACATCCAGTCTCCTTGGCGACGCGCTGATGGAACGGCCTTGGTGGCGAGTCTGACCGCACACGCGGTAGCGATCGCACCTTACGATCCTGCTTGGATAAATATTCAGCAAGCCAAACTGCACTCTGGGCTTTCTGTCGGCGAAATCGTTAATGCAATAAGGCATACTCATCTCTCAGTCGGGCAATATGTCGGCCAAAGCGGGTATTCGGCGATTTGCGTATCTGCGACAGAAGTCGACCAACGAGCTCAGCGTGCCGGGGAGAAGAAATTCACCGCAGACATCACCGCCGCTGCCTTCGGCCGGCAAGTCGGAATGAGGAATAGCGGCTTATTCCTTGCTTTCGTCGCTGCCGGACATACTCCCGCCACGCGCCGCATGAACTTTAAAACTCACAAAGAACATTGTTTTATGACGGAATCCGACATCGTAGCGTTTCACACCAAGTTCATGACCTTGCCAACGATGGCCACGGAATTTGGTGAGCATCGTAGGACTCTGCTTAAACGAATGCGCGACGCAGGCGTGCAGCCATACGTTCCGAACGGCGAATACTATGGGTTCATCTACCTACGGCGAGACGTTGAAGCAGCGCTGCTTTCAAGGCGGTCATCCATCAGAAGTAGCACCAACTTGTTGCCTAAGTAGCCGTAATTTAACATATTAATCCTAACTTTCTGTCTCATACTTACTGAAGACAGAAAGTTTTTCCTGTGATTGCAGGAAAAGTTTTGATGTAATCAACAAACAATTTGGAACTGGCGATCCCGGAAGGAATCGAACCCTCAACCTGCCGATTAGAAGTCGGCTGCTCTATCCAGTTGAGCTACGGGACCGCACAGGGTGTGTTTTGCGGCGTCGGGGGGCGGTTGGCAAGCCGGTTGCGCGTCAAAGAGTAGAAAAACTTGAATTTCCCTGCTTGATCCCAGCTTTCTTAGGGCACGCCCCGTGACACTTGATCGCAAGACGCTCTA
>Ga0222645_100915_pt1 | contig 14365 bp, 15 predicted proteins | sample AntAcemetagen292_FD_179881 | JGI IMG/M metagenome (GOLD analysis project Ga0222645, IMG submission 179881) | Saline water microbial communities from Ace Lake, Antarctica - #292 | ecosystem: Environmental > Aquatic > Non-marine Saline and Alkaline > Saline | place: Antarctica: Ace Lake | collected...
GGCACCTCGAGGTGATGCAGTGGGCGCGCGAGAACGGATGCCCATGGAACGCAGAAACGTGCACGTCTGCGGCACAGGGCGGGCACCTCGAAGTGCTGCAGTGGGCGCGCGCGAACGACTGCCCGTGGAACGAGGGGATGTGCTTGGTGGCGGCGACGGGCGGGCAACTCGAGGTACTGCAGTGGTTGCGCACGAACGGCTGTCCTTGGAATGCAGACACGTGCTCGGTGGCGGCGACGGGCGGGCATCTCGAGGTGCTGCAGTGGTTGCGCGCGAACGGCTGCCCGTGAAACGAGAGTACGTGCTCGTGGGCGGCGGGGGGCGGGCACCTCGAGGTGCTGCAGTGGTTGCGCGTGAACGGCTGCCCGTGGAACCAGTGGACGTGCTTGTGGACGGCGGGGGGCGGGCACCTCGAGGTGCTGCAGTGGGCGCGCGCGAACGGCTGCAATTGGGACGAGGGGACGTGCGAGTTTGTGGCGAAGTGCGGAGGAAACGAGGACATTGTTGAATGGGTGCGCATGTGTAAAATTAATGAGACGTTTCGTCAACACGTAGTGATAAGCGAGTAGAGACGTAGAGACGAGCGTGCGACTGTAGACGCGAGGTTTTTTGCTTTTACAATGAACCCCTCGTCACTCCGATTTTTTGTTTTTCGTGAAGCCCTTCGTTCCACACCGACGCCGCGCATTCCACCTCACGCGCCAGCCGTGCGCGTCGCTCTGCACGCCGATGGCGCCGTGCCTCCCCTTTCGCAGAGCCGCTTCGCGCGGCTCCGGCGTTGGCGCGAGTGCCGAACGCGTCGGCGCTGTGCACGGCGCTTTCGTTCCCCACGCTGCAACCAACCCGGGCGCGCCCACGTCCGCGCCCTTAGGCCACGACCTCCGCCACCGAGGTGCACGCGCGTCCGCCGAACCAACGGACTCCTCCGGCTCCTCTTCCCCGCCCTCGCCGTTTGCGCACCTACGGGACGTGTGGGAGATTGACACCCTGCAAGTCGAGGGAAGCGAGGGCGGTGAGTCGGAGCCGCGGGACGGTGTGAAGAACAAAAACAAGACACAAGACCCACTGCGCGTGGTCGTCGCCGCCGAGTCCGCACGCACCCGGCTGTTCGCCACCGGCACGGCTCTCCGCGGGGACCCGTTCAGCCAGAAGACGCAAGTTGTGGCGAGCAAAGCGCTTGCCTCGCGAAAAAAAAGTACCCTGGTGTGTGACCCGGTCGGGGAAGGGAAATGCGAAAGCAGCGACGACGAGTCGGAGGACGAGACGACGGACGACGAGACGCAAAAAAACCCTTCAAAACTCCAAAAGCGCGTCGACGCGTCGGCTCGCAAAGCGCAGCTAAACGACCACGCCTCCATCGACCACCGGGACCGTGCGTCCATGCATCAGCACGTCTTGGGGCTCACTTTGAACGAGAACTCGGGCGCTTTTGATAGGGACGACCCGGTTGATGAAACCGCGATGGTGCGGCGCATGGAACTTTCGCTTAAGGCGACGCTTCTTTGGTGCGCGTCCGCGTTTCGCGAAGACGAGGCCTTTGCCGAAAAGAAACGAAACGCGCTCGCGTGTGGCAAACAGTCTCCGAAAAACCCACCCTCGCCCCCGCTAGGGACGCACCTCATTCGACGGTGCGCGCTGGACTCAACACCGCGGACGCTGGATCTTTACGTCCAGGACCAGTGCTCGTACATCTACGACCACGCCGTGCGCACGGTGGACCACTTCATCGACGGCAAACGGCAGGTGAGTTTTTTTTGCTTTTTTAAAGCAGTCGCACGACTGTTTGCCGGCTTTGGAAGACTGTTTGCCTCGGCAACAGTTGCGAGTACTGGTAACAGTTAAAAGTTACAAGTACTCATACACGATACGAAGTACTCCCTCGACTTCGAACCGAGAACCTCCACCTCCACGCTAACCGTGACTAACCACCTCTCCAACTTTTTACTCTGACTGTTTACCCCCACAACGATGTGTTCACAGCAAACGCGCGCGTCTATGAAAATCGCGCTGGCGCCGACCGCGCTCGCGGACGGCGGCGCCGTGGTGGTTACGCTTTGCGCACCGGGGCCGTTCGTGTGGGACAAGGTGGACACAACGAAGAGTGATGGGGGGGATGGAGGTGAGACGAAAGAACCGGAAAAGGAAAACGAAGAAGGCGTTTCGGATCCGGATTCCTTCAAAAATAACGCCGACGCGCGGTCGGTCCAAACCTCCGAGTCGTCCGACTCCGAGTTTGTCGTCGTGAGTCCGCCCGCTTCCGAAAAACCTTCGCAGGCGGCGCCTCCATTCGCGGACGGCGTCGCGTCCGATTCAGAGTCCGCCTGTGATTCAGACGCCTCTGAGTCGCACTCCTCCTCCACCGAATCGGAAGACTCACGAGGTCACCATGACCAACTCCCGCCTTGGACCAGGCAAGGCAGTTACATCGAGCTCGGTGGGTCGTCAGGGCACCCCGATTACTTGAAGCGGGTGCAAAAGCCGGAACGCGAACCCGAGGTGTATAAAATAACGATGCCCAGTTTGCGGTTCGAGGGTTTCGTGAAAGGCAGGCCTGTTGCGAGGTTCACGGGAAGGTTACAGCTGGAGTGTCCGCAAACAGGCTTGGTTTCAGTGTTAGATTTCAAACCCTACGACGCGCAAGTGCGTTTGTGTTTCACCAAATCCCACGACTGTTTGCCCATACAAGACTGACACTTTTATTTTACAATCGCAGTTCGCGGTGGCGACGGGGGTGCGGTCCAACGTCGTCGCGGGGTCGATATTTTCAAAAGAAAACGGAACCGTTCACAAAGTGTTGTGCGGCACCACCGAGGGTGACGTGGAATCGCTGGGGGTTGAGCCTGGGTGCGCGGGAGGGGGGGAAAGCGGCGTAACCACCTCGACCACCGAAGCACCGCACGTCAGTCTGATCATTCGGGGTATGTCTCCGTACCACAACGCGACGAGGGGCGGGTTCGACGCGAGGTCACCCTTGTTTGCGCCCGGCGCGGCGACTTTGAAACGGTTTTGGCACGCGGTCGTGGTACGTGTTGGGGCTTTCCCAAATCCAGGCACACTGTGGAGGCCCGATGACGGGTGACTGTGTGCTCATACACATTACGAAGTACACCCATACTCAATACTCAAGACTGACACTTTTCGTTCACACTCACCCAGGACGCGATGCACGCGAAGGACCTGAGGGAACCCTTGAACTCGGTGAAGTACGAATTACTGCAGCCGTTACGGACGTGCGCGGCGAAGCTCGTTCTGGGCGACGACGCGAAGTACATCGGGGCGGTTGGGAAAAAAAAGAAAGAGAAATCAGAAAAAGTAGACCCCGAATCCGAAAAGAACCCCGACGAAGTAGGTCGCCGCATGCGGTACGAGTTCGCGTTGCTGCTCGCCACGGCGCTGCCAAACGACGCGCCGCCGCCGTTGCCGCGGTTCTGGGACCCGCAACCCACGCGGCGAATGCGACGCTAACGGGGTGTTTTTTCGGTGATTTCGTCACGGAAGGAACGCGGACGCGCGCTGAAAAAGGCGTTTCGATCGCCGTCGACTTGCTTAAGGCCGTTGTTCAAGAAAAAAGAAGGAATACGGGTAGTGGTGACTTGTAATCAACAGATCAGGAGTCACTTGAAATAAAGTCCGTGAAGTAGTCTGGTTTTAAAAGAATTGGAGACGTTTCACAAACTTCTCGCCGTTTACTTCCCCGCCTCCGCCAGCGCCTTGTTCACCGCCGCGGCGACCCCGCCCGCGTCCTTGATTCCGTCCAAAGCGTCGTTCAGCGCTTTCATCCCGTCAAACTCCAGGGCGCCGCACAAATCCTCAACCTTGTCCTCTCCCGGGTACGAACCGTCCCCCGCTCCGCGCGCCGCGTTTTCCCGCAAACGCGCCTTTTCCTTCCTCAAAGCCTTCTTTTGTTTTTCCAACTCCTTCTTCGCCCCGACCTTGTCCAGCTTGGCTTTCTCTTCCGCTAGCTCCGCCGCCGCGGCGGCTTCAGCCGCCGCCGCCGCAGCCGCCGCCTCCGCTTCCCGCTTCCCCGCGCCTTTCGCCAGTTTCTTCGCATCCTTCGCGTCCTGCTCTTCCTTTCTCGCCAAAATCACCCGCGGATCGCAATCCTCCGCGCTCCCTAAGAAAACCTTCGTGCGCTTGACGTCCATCTTCTTCTCGTCCTCCCGGAGCTTTTTGTTCTTCTTCTCCGCTTCTCTGCGCTGCCACCGGTCGTCTTTGCTCTCCGCGTCGTCCTCCTCTTCGTGAGGGAACTCCCTCCATGATTTGAACTTTGCCCAGAACTCGTACATCTTCCGCACCTCGGCGTACGGCGCCGCCGGGTCTTCGTTGATGAACGCGAAGGCGTCGCCCTTGCCGTCGAAAAACTTGGCCAGCTCCTTCAACGCGGGGATGGCTTTTTTGAAAAAGTTGCTCCCGTCTTCTTTCAGGGTGGGTAACTTCGTGGTGGGCGCATCAACGCTGTCGTACTCCCGTCTGCGCTTCGCATCCGTCAAAACCTCAAACGCCTCGCCCAGGTTCTTGAATCTCGCCTCCAGCTTCTCCTTGTCCTCCTCGCTCGCCTGAGTAATAAAAGAAAGTGTCAGTCTCGTATGGGCAATCAGGGAGGCGGAATGTGGTGATTGGGAAACACTTACCTGCGCGATGCCGCACTTATCGGGGTGCAGCATCAGGGACCTGATTTTGAAGTTCGCCTGAACTTGTTCAACCGTGGCTTTGAACCGCTCCCTCCCAAGGCCCATGACGTCGTAATGATCCAGAAAAAGCTTGCCCTTCGGACCCACCTGGATCGGGTCTTTCGGGCCTTTGTAGGATGGGTCGTTCGTCTGGTCGTTCGGGTCGTCGCTTAAAGAACCGAGTGAATCACTCGAAGCGGCTTTGGAAAGCGAGTTGTACGACTCTGCGGCTTTCAGCGCCGCGACCCGTTTGTTCTGCTTGGCGACGATTTGGTCGTCTGTTTTTACGGGGCGTGGAAAGGGGGAGGTGTCAGTGTCAGTCAGAGGCGTGAGGGGATCGATCGAGACGCGAAAGGAGACGAAAAAAAAGCAAAGCGTGGCGGCGGCGAAACGGCGGTGCTTGCCTCTGCGATCGAGGTCGCGGTGAGTGACGTGATAAGCTCAGGAAACCGCCAACGTACCCGTAATAAGACCGCGCACGCGCATGCACTTCTCGTGGAACTTCCGGCCCGCGGGTTCCGCGGTCATGCGTCCCAAGCCGGGCAAAGGCGACGCGCATTGGCCGACGACTTCGGCGCCGCCCGCGGGAACTTTCGATTTGTCGTAGTCGAGACACAGCGTGTGCATGCTTTCAGTAAACGCCTCCATGGTGTTTCGGGTGTGGTAGCGGTCAAGAGATGACACGGCAACAAAATCAACTCGGGTCCGACGGCAAGAGCGTGTACGTGACTTTGGAGCGGCTTCCGCGCGCGTGCGGATGTGACCAGCCACGCGATGGCCGATTGGAACATCACTGTGCTTTTTCGGGCCGCCGTTTTCCGAGCTGCAGACTGCAGCAGACTGCAGAAATTTTTTTCGCTTTAGAGGTGGAATAGTACCTCGATTTTGACTTCATTTGTCGTACACACTCCGCTACGCCATCGCTCCCGAATCAATCCCCACTCCCCAAAAACTTATGCTCTACTGCACCACCCTGCCAACCACCATGTCCCCGTCCGCGCACCGTTCGCTGACAAAAATGAAGTTGGGTTCGTCGAACTCGGACGGTTCGAAGTTCAACACGTGTGTTGCGCCCACGAACCGCGCCCAGATCGCGGCGGCGTAAAAAGTGGCCCCTTTTTCCCCTTTTTCGGTTTCTTTCGATTCGATAAACCCCCACGTCCCTCCTCCCCACGGCGTTTGCAGTTCCCCGTTCGCATTGAACGCGAACGGGGTGACACTTCCCCAACTCCAGTCCCTGTGGACCCTGAAGTGGCGGCCTAGTTGGTGCGCGTCTTCCTCGTGAGGCTCCGCCTTTTTTGCGTCTCGCAACTGTTCGGAATCGCCGGCGCAAGACGCGCCAAAGGCTTGTTTCGCTTGATTTTCTCCTTTCTGATCTCCCCGCCCTTCGCCGTCGCTCCACCCGCTCAGCGCCTGTTGCTCGGCTTTGACGTAAAACCTACGCAAACTGGAACCCCGCGCCACGGCTTCGTTGGGGTGAAACGAAAAACTCACCGCCACCGGGGTGTGTTCTTTGGCGTTTCGCCAGAAAAGTGTCAGTACTGTATGGTCAAACAGTCCGCGGGATTTGGGAAAGGCCCAATTACTTTACCTTTTCGGTCTTTCAGCTTTCCGTCTTTGCGCAAAAAACGAAAAACGGTTTTGGAGTTTGCGAAACACAGGTAATTCAAGGTGCGCTTCACCACGCCCGGCGCGACGTACCCGCCCTGGGACGGCAAATAAAGCAACTCGTTGAAAGCGAGTTGTTCGAACTGCTTTTCGGTGAGGTTCTTTTTGGAACTCGCATCGGCAGGGTCGAGATTCGCCATAGAATAGGGTTTGGTAGCGCTGCCTACTGTAGTGCCGCTGCCTCCTGAGTCCATCTCACCCGAAACCAAGTTTTCTTCACCTAAAAACCACCGCAAACGCCGCGTCAACAAACTCGCGAACGTAACGCTCTCCGCCGTCGCGGCGAACCGCACGAACGCCACGTCGCTCGCCACCACCCGCCCCCCGTGACAGTACCGACTCCAGTCCATCGCCGGGTCATCAACGACGTGGTCGTACCCGTACGACGTGGTGTCGTCCCAGCCGGAGGATAACGTCTGGACGTCGGCGTCTTTGAAGAAAAACCCGGACGGGTCTTTCAGTAGGACCGTGGTCGGGTCCGTGACTAAAAGGTCGTACCCGTCGGCCAGGATAAAAGTGGCGACGTACCACTTTAGCAACGTTACTGACGTGCGTAACGGCGATGTGCGTGGAATACCTTTGGAAGCATCCTGCGTAGTGCCAGTCTCAGCGCCGCGCGCCGCGTTCACGACCACCGTCGCGGCGACGCCAAAGTCGCGGGCGAGTTTTTTAACCGCGAAAGCGTTGGTCACCACCAGCGTCTTTTCTGATAAACCCAAGCGACGAATTCCGTGTTCCAGCAGCGACGTGAACGCGGTCACGGACCTCGCGCAGTAGCCGTCCACGGTTACCAGAATTAACTCGGCGCTGTTTGGGTTTAATTTGTTTAATTTGGCGCACACCGCCGATGCGAGAAAATCAAAATCCTCCGACAAAGATTCAGTTTGCGTTTCCAACTTTTCGCAAAAAATACCCTTGCGCCGCCCCACGCGGTGCGGTTCGTACTTCGCGCTCCGCCCTGACCCATTCAGCGGCTCCACGGGCGCGCAGTGCTGCGGCGAATCGGTACCTCCCGCTTTTTGCGAATACTGTTTGCCCCCCCAAACCCCGCCCGAGCCTTCCGTCCACTTTTTCGACCCCACGATGGCGTCGTTGACGTTCGCCTTGGCGTCTTTTTCCAACCGCGCGACGGTTTTCAAATTTGAATCGCACCCGACCACACACCCTTTCGCGAGCTCTTCTATTCCAGTAACACCGTTAGATTTGTCTCCGTTGTAGTACGCGTACACGCGTTTCATTTTAAACGCCTTGTCCGTGTGGTAGTTTGAATGCATGGCGATCGGTGTGTGTTTTTCTTTACGCAAGTTGGGGGCGTGGCGAATGAACCTGTCGTTGTGCACGAAAAGGGTCAGTCCCGAGTGGCACCAAGTGTCTTGTGTGGGGGTTTGGGGTCCGAGTAAACAGCGCACTTAGCATAATCGGGCCGAACAGTCGTGATTGTGATGTATGTAGTAACTACGTAATCACGGGGGGACAACCGGCAAACGTAGGTGCCTGGCGGATTCGGGAAAGCCCCAACACGTACCGGAACATCACCTTGCTGTTCACGAAGCAAAGCGGGTGCAGCACGCGCACCGTCGCGCCGCTCACGCGAACGTCGTCCCGCGACGCGAACCAAAGCTCCAGGTTGTACCCGGCCTGGTCCCAAAGGTTCTGCTCCGTTGCCATGCGGTGCGCCATGGTGGTCATCAACCGGGAAGACGCTTGGGTGGCCATGACCAGCCACATCCCGGAATTCAGCGCCGCAACGCGGAACGAAAGCGCGTGTTTTCGCCCCGAATTTAACGACCGGCCGAGGCTGGCGTCGTCCACGGTTTCGAAAAACCCAAACGCGGAAGAAGCGTCCCACCCGTCGGACATTGATTCCACGTCGCTGTCCCGGTACAGAAACGGGAACGGGTTGCGCAGGTACGCCACGTCCGTGTCCGTGAGCAAAACGGAACACCCGCGGTCCACGAACTGTTTCACGATTCCAAACTTTTGTGCGGAGACTTTGTGCGAGCCTTGGGCGTCGTTTTTTACGCGGTAACTCGCCACGCCTTTTCTGTTCTTTAGCTTGTCGTGCAACGCGTCATCCAGGGCTATGATCACGAAGTTTTCAATGCCCAAAGAAACGATGCCGTCGATGAACTCGAAAATACCAGGCGCGCCGCTGTTGGCAACGGCGGCCAGTACTTCGCGGTTGATCGCAGTTTTCCTTAATATCGCGCACAACTCGGCGTGGCCTTCGCAGTTTTTGGGCCAGTTTCGGTCGTCCGGTTTGGCGATTAAATCCAACTTTCGCGGACGCAAACCAGCCATCGCAGGCTCGGGGTCACACCCGGTGAACCGTTTAAACGGGTCGGGGTAGGTTATTTGTAGCGGTTTTTCCAGGTCGGCGAAGAAGGCGGAGGTTTCGTCGACGGCGACGCCGGTGTTGCCGGTTATGAAATCGATTTGTGTGGCGTCGTCGTCGACGCTAACGTCTACGTCCACGTCGTGAAAAAGAGCGTCTTTGCTTTCCTTCGCGCGCGTAGCGTCCACCGCCTTTTTCTCGTACGAAAACAACTTGGTTTCCCATCCTGTTGAGTCGTGCTCAGCCAAGAAATGGCCGTCGCCAGCCACGTCGCGAACCGATTGCCCATCGCGGTGAAACGGGTTGCTTTCGTGTTTCCTGGACAGGTCGTCCCAGTGCCCTCTCAACGCGGCGAGAAACAAACCGAACGCCACACCCGCTAAGACTGGTTTCGTCACCGAACGCATCGTGTTTGTTCGTGACCGTAACCCTACTTACTTACTAAGTAAACCGTAAGTAACCTTCCTTAGTTACTACTAACTAACCCCCGGGGTCCCTTACCGTTTACCAACCGCGCTGGACACGATTCCCTCGCAGTACGCCACCGCCCACTCGCTGGTGTTGACGAATGAAACGAAAAAACCGCGCGCGGATTCGTGCGGGATCTTGTGCGGATGAATCGTGATCACCCCGGCGCGTTTGCCCACCCCGATCAGCGCGCCGATCAAAACCGCTTGCGACACGACCGTCCCCAGGGACGGAAAAAGGCCCATGGGGTTTGGCGGGGTGGACCGCGCGTGTGTTGGTTGTTGCGTGTGCGTGCGCGGAGGCGAGTGGGGTCATCTCAGATTCTCGCCAAAAAGAAAAATCCCCTGAGCGGTCCAGGAGCGGACGAATTTAAGAACCCTAGTTTTGAGAAGACATCCACGGCGTCCCGGTGGCACAGCGGCGGGCGCTCGCGTTGGCGAGACGGCTTGTTTCACGCGACGCACGGCGGCGACTGTGTGACGGTTCGCGTTCTGTGTTTACGATGTCCAGCGATGACGAGTCGTCGTTCTACTCCGACCTGCAAACGGAAGATGGAACGTTCAAGTTTCTGGTGAATGGGATTTGGAGGGTCAGTGACAGCGGGTTGACGTTGGGCAACGTCCGCCCGGCGGACGCCAACGCACCGGGGTTTGAATTCCAGGCGTGCACTACGGGCGAGGTCGACGAGGCCTTCCATGCCGCGCGAAACGCGCACAAGCTGTGGGCGAAAACGCCGTTACACAAACGCGCGTCTCTTTTACACGAAGTCGCGCGCTTGATGCGGGCGCACTGTGAACCGATGGCGAGCGCGCTGGTCACCGAGATTGCGAAACCCCAAAAGGACGCCACCACGGAGGTCACACGAAGCGCCGATTTGATCGACTACGCCGCGGAGGAGGGCGTGCGGTCGCTTGGGGTGGGCCAACTCCTGACCTCCGATTCGTGGACAGGCGCGAACAGGGACAAGCTGTGTTTGGTGTCCAAAGTCCCAATAGGCGTGGTGCTTTGTATCCCCCCGTTCAACTACCCGATCAACCTTTGTGTATCGAAAATCGCCCCCGCGCTAATCGCGGGGAACGCGGTGGTGATAAAACCGCCCACGCAAGGAACCGTGGCGGGGCTGCACGCGGCGGAGTGTTTCCGAAAAGCGCTGCAGAAATGCGGCGCGCCGGCGGGATTGGTCAACGTCGTTACTGGGCGCGGGTCAGAAATCGGGGACTACCTCACCACGCACCCGCTGGCGAACTTGGTGTCCTTCACGGGCGGTGACACGGGGTTACAAGTGGCGAAAAAAACAGGCATGGTCCCACTGCAGATGGAGCTCGGCGGGAAAGGTACGTAGACTAGTGTGTATTGGGGCTTTCCCAAATCCAGGCACACTGTTTGCCGGGGTAAGACTGACACTTTTCGTAACAACAAAAGACGCGTGTCTCGTGTTTCCCGACGCCGACCTGGACCTGGCCGCGGCGGCGATAGTCAAAGGCGGGTTCTCGTACTCCGGGCAACGGTGTACTGCGGTGAAGTTAGTGTTGGCTTTTGAGGAAATAGCGGACACTCTTATCGCTAAGGTTGCTGCTAAGGTAGACAAGCTCACCGTGGGACGACCTGAACACAACTGCGACGTGACCGCTTTGGTGAGTAAAAAGAGCGCGGATTTCGTGGAGGCCCTGGTGAACGACTCCGTCGAAAAAGGCGCCACGCTTTGCCAGCCGTGGCGACGCGAAGACAACCTGGTGTGGCCTGTGCTTGTGGACCACGTCACCGCGGAAATGCGGCTAGCCTGGGAAGAACCCTTCGGCCCGGTGGTGCCCGTGATCCGGGTGTCTTCGGAAGAACATGCCCTGCGGTTCGTCAACGAGTCGCGATATGGGTTACAAGGGTGTTTGTTCACGAAAGACGTGGACCGCGCCATGCGCGTAGCGGATTTAATGGAAACCGGCACCGTGCAAATCAACGGCCCGCCGTCCCGGGGGCCGGACCACTTTCCGTTTCAAGGCACTCGGGATTCGGGAATCGGGAGCCAGGGTATAATTCACTCCATAGCGATGATGACAAAAACAAAAAGCGTGGTGCTAAACCTGGCGAAGCCGAGCTACGCGACGTAGTGTAGGGACTAATCAGGGTGACGAGAGCCCAGACTGTTTGCTCATAGCCTCACGGTCCGATGAGTCGATTCTTACGCGGAGTCTACTTGTTGCTGCTAAGGGAGTGAATACAAGGGGGTAAATAAATACGAGAAGAAGAAGCTCCCTGAGTGAATACCTTCAAGGTGACATACTTGTAAGAAACCCCGAGGCCCGGAATCGAACAGTGATCGTACATCTGAAACCCCCGCGCCGGAATCGAACCGTGAGGATACATCTATCTACACTGGATACTAGCCATCTATGCACACTGTATACTAGCCTTACTACCCAGTCTCCCAAAACTATACCCCACCGAACCGCAGCTTGTCCAGGGCGCTTTCGCGAAATGCATCCGTCATTATTCGGGTCACCTTGAATTGCGTCACCGCGGTTTTTCCCGTCGCCTTCGCGTGCGCGTGTGCGTTTTGTCGCCCGTGTTCACAGCACTCGTACGCGTTGCCTGTGGTTTCTATTTTCAGTAATACCCTTGGGTGTTTTTTCGCGAGCGACCCGGTGGGAAACCCTGCCTGTAACGCCCCAGCCGAGGTGTTGAACGCGAAGAAACACTCGTCAAGTGGGGGCCACTGCGACCCGCGTCGCGCTACGTACGTCTTTCCTATCTCGTACGTCGTGTTCACCCCGGCGAAGATGGAGACGAACTTGTTATCAACACAAGCCACGACTTTAAACAGAACCCGAGGCGTGGGGAAGTGCACGCACCGCCAGTTGTTCGGGATTTGGAACGTGGGGCGCGTGCTAAAGGCGCGGTCATCCACGATCTGCGCGATTTGTGTGGCCACCTCATGTTTTAACCGGCGCGTGGTTTCCGCAACCTCGGTTCGCGCCACCACACGCGCCACCACAGCGAGCCGCGCCTCAGAGTTCAACCGGCGCATCGTGGAGTAATCATCCTCGTGAGGAGCCACCCTTCCGGGGTGGGCCGTGCGGGTGGTCATCCGGTAGAGACGCGACGCCCGCGCGCGCGTCGGAAATGCGCAGGTCGGCACGAAGAAAAGCAAAGCCGTTTCGTGACTCGAGTTCTTCGTCCCCGGCAGGCAATTGTTTAGAAGCTTCTTTTGGAAGCTTTTTACGTGTCCCGTTTTTGCGCAAAGATACCAATTCGTCAGCCATTTGAATGCGTAAGCATCACATAAAAACCTTGTCTGCGCGTTGTCAGCGTCGTCGGAAACTCCCGGGTCAACGGCAAATAAGCGAAAGACTCAAGAAAGACTCCAAGACCGACGAGACCAAAAAGCGCCACATATGTCTGTTTAAGTCTCGAACATGTCTCCACATGCAGCATCGCGAGGAGGCCGCCATAAACGCGCGCGCGTACCTTATCCCCGCGCTTGCGAAAGATCGCGAAGCCTTTAAAGGTCTTCGCGCTCTCCCTCCCCCCCTCTGCCGCTTTTGGTCGCCGCGCGGGCCTTCGTTTCCCGTGCCCCTTTCGCGGGGCCTTTTCGACGTCCCCGATTCGGGCCGATCATGTCACCAACGATGTCACCGAAGTCCCTCCTCCTCCGCGCGCTCGTGGTGGCGACCGCTTTGGTCGCGACCGCGCACGGGTTGCAGTGCACCGCGAAGATGAAGCCCGTCGCTATTGACACCGAGGACGAGAACGGTGGCGTCGCGCGCACGTCGTTCCTGTACGTCGAGGTGGAGTCCAATACCCAAATCACGCTGTCACCCCAGGTGTGCCCCGATGGAACGATCCCGCCGTTGAAGGTTTACGAGATGGAATTTGTGGCTAATTCCGAGTACATGTCCTGCCCCCCGGATTATTCTGACACGTGGGGAAGCCAAACGTCGGTGTGCGTGATGGAAGACGCACCGGCTGAGTACGACGACTTCCTGGCCAGCCCCGCTAAGTACGCGTGCATGAAAGTCACGACCACGTCGACGAATACCGGCGGTGGCGGTTCGTCCACAAGCGCATGGACGAACACCCAGTGCCAGATCCACGAAAACAATTGGAGCGACAACATATGCTGCCCCCCCGATAAAACCACGCTGTTTTACCGAAGGGCCACGGAAGAGGAGAACCAAAACCACAACGGGGACCCTTCTTCCAACCCGATGCTCACGCTCGGACGGTGCACCGCCGCCATCTTCACCGAACTCTACGGTAACGACGTGGACCCCACCACCATGCCGTTCGACACGAGCGACATGACGACGCCCTCGGCGACACTGCGAATGGACGGCCAGGACGGAAGAGACGGTCCGTTCACGATCAAGGACGTGTACACGAAACTAGGCGACCGCGCGAAAACCGTGCTGCGCGATTCCTTCTGGCCACAGCTGATGTCGGTGGACACCGCCGTGTCCGTGACCGGGGTTACCGACTATTCGGAGTCCGAAATCGTCGCGTATCTCGACGCGCTGACGTTTTCCGACTGGGACTGTGGCGAAATCGAAAACCCAAACCCCGAGGACTGCGTGCAAACGCAAGCCACGGTGGCGAGCGCGGGCGGCGCGTCCTTCGGCGGGTTCACCGCCGGCGATCGCGACTCGTGCCAAATCGACTTCCCCGGCATGGACGCGGGGCAACTTTCCAACGTTCTTAACCAAATGATGTGGGGATACAACACCGACAAGTCCGCCATGGCCAGCGCGCTGACGTTCAAGTACAAGAGCTGCAACGCCGCGCTGACGTATCCGTCCACGCTGGGTAAGTATTTCCCATTTACCACATTCACTTCCCTGATCGGCCCGATTACCCTGACTGTTTACTCATACACATTACGAGAGACTGACTTTCTTTTTTATCGTATCAGGAATTCCCCCCCTCGCGAGGGATAACATTGCCGGCTATTTCGCGAGTTTCCACAACGACCCCGTGCCCGGGAACAACCAGATTCGTTCCGCCATGAAGCGCACCGGGTTTAAAAGCGCGGTTTCCAAAAACGTGTCCGGCGCGTGTTCACTGCTGGTTACCCTGGTCGACGTTCCCCTGATGGTGGACCCCGAACAGCTCGTTTCCGTCGACGGCGTCGCCTTTGCCGACCTGAAATCAATCTACGCGTACGTACCGGACGCGTACGTGGCGCTGGACGCGTTCACCGTGCTGGCGCGAACCACCGGGATCGTACCCGGCC
>Ga0222645_100916_pt1 | contig 14359 bp, 12 predicted proteins | sample AntAcemetagen292_FD_179881 | JGI IMG/M metagenome (GOLD analysis project Ga0222645, IMG submission 179881) | Saline water microbial communities from Ace Lake, Antarctica - #292 | ecosystem: Environmental > Aquatic > Non-marine Saline and Alkaline > Saline | place: Antarctica: Ace Lake | collected...
GGGTGGTTGCGATGTCGCGTTCTCCTCAACACGGGCAACCGGAGAGGATGATGTCTACACCCACAATCTCACTTCCCAATCTCACAATACAGCCCGCTTCGAGAAACGGCATGTCCGCCGCGGTGCAAGCCGTGGGTGCTTCCGTGCGCACGCGCTTGGGGTTCGGCCCGCGAATCAAGGCGCACGTGGAGTACGGCGCTTGGACGGAACGAAGAGTGCCTGACTCGGGTGGGCAAAACGAAACACGTGACGGCACGTCCAATCGCACACACGAAACGTCAACCAGTTACGACGCGAACACCTTTGCTACCGATAACACCTTTGCTACCGATGACGCCTCGGGCTCCAAATTCAGCTACGCTTCCTTCACAAAACGGGACCAACTCTACGTGCGTGGCGAGCTACTGTTCGATTTAGGGAAACAAATCGATTCGGTGACCGGGCGGTACCCGCACCCGGGCGCAACCGTGGCGTCCCAATGCGTCGCGTCGCATACCCGGGTACACGGCCCGGGCGCCACGTGGGGGTTGACGCTGGGGTGTTTGCTCATAGGCGCCGCTGACGTTTTGAAGCGAGACTTGCATTTACCGGCACGAGAAATTTTAGCGGTCTATCAGCAGTGTGGAAGGGACTTGGTGGACTTCATTACGGACGTGTTGTCGGCGCCGATTGGGGACGTGACGCGCTGCGGCGAAACGGGCGAGTCGGCTTTTCTGGACGCGGCGCTCCAAACCGCCCTCGCGTCGGTTCGAACCGGCGACCCCAAAACCGACACAGCCGAACATAACCACTCCATGCGTGGTGACGTCAGTGACGTCAGTCTGGAAGATTACCGAAAACTCGCGCTGCTGGTCTTAGGGTTCGACCGAGGCCGGCACCGCAACGCCACAAACGCGACGCTCGCCGCGGCGGCGACGCTTTTGGCGAAACGAGGAGATGACAAAAAAAAGGGTATTGAGGGTGAAAACCCGATGGGAAACCACCGGAAACACAAAAAAAAACCCGCCGAGGATCGAACCGGGACCGGTGCGTACCTCTCTCTGGACCACCGAAACGCTACCGTGGTCGGGCAAAGCACACCAGGCCCGGACACGGACAAGTCGTGTATCGTGAACGGCACGGCGGTGACCGTGACTAATTGCTCACTGAACGAGGATTTCTTCGACGCGCTTTTGGAGAAAAAGAAACAAAACAAAAAAATCGCCTTCAGAGCGCTGTTACTGGACGACAACACTTTGTGTGACGACTCTTCGTGTTGTATGGGTAAACAGTGTAACATGGGTAACGCCACGAATAACGCCACTGCAAAGGCTGATGCGATTTGCGAGCGCATCGCGGGCGCGGGCGGGTGCGACGTGGTAATCACCGCGCGCCTGTGGAGCGAATCGTACGGGTTTTTAGTCGGAAGATTATTTTCCGAATTCGGCGCCCTGGTCGTGCAAGGCGCGGGTGCCAAAGCGCTTCGCCGAGTCGGCGACGTCACGGGAACGCGGCCGGTACTCGACGCCACGGAGATTCGTGCCGAACACGTCGCAGGCGGGGTTTCCAGTTTCAGAAAAACGCACAAAGTTTGTCTTGCGCTACAGTCCGGTATCGACTTCGGGGGGTGGGAAACCGATGACACCTCGCGACCGATCGGGTCGTTCGCGGACAAAACCGGGACGCACACAAGTCACCGGCGAGTTGTGTGCGTCACACGAAGCGATGGGCAGGGTACGAGCGATGGGCATGGTACGAGCAAACCCGGGTCGTATGAGCAAACAGGAAAACCCGGTTCGTATGCGCAAACAGTGTCAACCCCGACGTGCGCGGCGCTTCTTTTCGACCGCACCGCGGTGGGCGTCGAAACCCTGGCGGACGAGTTCGCGAGGACGCTGCGGAAAGTTGGCAACGTGTTGAGCCACGATCAGACTATTTACCCATACGACGGCGCCGGGACGGTGTGTCCCGGCGGAGGCGTGTTGGAACTGGCGTGTGCGTTTGTTTTGCACCGAAAGAGCGTTGCGATTGGAAACGACGCGCGCAACGCGCTGAAAGAAGTAAACGACGAAGAGAAATTTGTTGCACGCGCGTTGCTGGCGGCGGCGGGTAACTTTGGGGTTGACGAACGAGCTTTTCATCAATCGTTTATTGACGCAACGAACGCGTTCCACGACGACGACGAAACGGGGAATGGCGCCATGGAACACGGCGATGATGACTCGCTACCCGCGTGTGTGTTCGGCCTCGGTCGGCTACGCGCTCGACTCGCAGCGGATCGCGAGCGAAAAACTTACGAAAAAGAAACGCGCGGCGCGGCGGTTTACGGAGTCTTCGCCGAAGCGCTTCGCGATATGTTTCGAATCTCCGCGCAAAACGGCGGGGCTCGGTTCGACGACGCCGTTCGTGGTGGTAACAGATGTGAGGCAAAGCTGGCGGAGTGCTTGCTTGGTGACAGTGCGTGCAAAAGACTGGATCCCGAAGCGTGGAGGGGTTTATTCCACACCCTGCACTCGCACGAGAGAGCTGACGAGACTCGAGAGGAAAACACAACACACTCGACGAAACACAACCGATACCGTCTTCCCTTGGAGGATATTGCGTCGCGCGTCGCCGGAATCCACACTGCGCTCGCGATCGCGCGGTGCACGATCGGGGCGGGAGCGGTGGTGACGACGAGGTGACACAAAACGGATGAAACGGTGACATGAGGGTAGTTTCAGTGGTTGTTTGGTACCGCGAGTAGACAAGGTGACGCGGATGAAACGGTGCGGTGCGGTAGCGGTACCAATGGTTGTTCAATACCGCAAATAGACAAGGTAGAGGATGAAGAGGTGATGTACGGTAGTAGTACCAGTAGTTGTTCAGTTCAATTCAATAGAAGTAGATTGTATATCAATCCCAAAAACTTTTCACTTTCCCTTCGTTCCCCACGCGTCGTCGTCGTAAGGCGCGCCGTCAACCGGTTCCTGAGATTGTAAAAAGAAAAGTCAGTCTCGTATGGGCAGTCAGTCGGCGGAATGTGTTAAATGGGAAATACTTACCTCGTCCCACCCATAAGTCTCCCCCACGTTTTCCACGTCGAACTCGGGCTTGACGCCTTTCACGGGAATGGACACGCAGTACGTGGTTGTTAAGGACTCGCGTGTTGGGTCTTGTTTCGTGGCGACTTCGATCGGTTTGTCCTGATCGACGTCCAGAAACTCGCTCACCGCCGCCAACACCTTTTCCTTCATCAAACTCATGGCGCCTCCTGATAAAGAACACCGGTCCGCGACGAGAATCATGCGTAGCCGTTTCTTCGCTTCAAGCCTCGCGGTCTCTTCCTCCGAAACAGGAAAGAAAATCGCAAACGCGGCTTTTACCTTACCCCAAAACAAGTAAGCGCCCGAATCGGCGGCTTGATCGGAATCACCTTTTTCACCAACAGAGCCTCGCCCGAACGCCAAATCCCGCCCGATTGGATTTCCCACGTCGTCGTACCCGGCGTTCGTGACGACGGTCACTTGACGCTTGCTGGGTTTTGTGTGGAACGTAACCGCCGCCGGAGTTCGCGAACGCGAAGTGTGTTTTGAGAAGGGCGGCGTGTGTGGCCTGACAGCCGCGGCCATAGCGCAAAGGCCCAGGGCGGTCATTTTAACTTTTTAAGCCAACCCGATCGGAGCTTCCCCCCGAAGTTTCGGGGTCGTCGCGTTCGCTTCACGAGTCGACGCTTTTTCGGTCACGAGCGCTGTTTGTGACGCGGCGAGACGACGTACTATCCACCACACCACCCACTGATGCACCGTGAAGGCAGGCCGCGAACGACGCACGACCGCGCGGAGTGGAGTGACGCGCCACAGGGTTGGTGAACGCAGCGTGATTTGATTGATTGATTGATTGATTACGCGTGCTGCTCAGCCAGTTTATTCAGTGTCCATGCGTTTTTTCAAGACCCGCGGCACTTCATCAGGCACCTTCCCCACCCCCCCCCTCTGATGACCTCGCCCGGGCGGTTCACGTCCGTGTCCATGTCCCCGACGAAGGGATCGGGGATGGGGATGGGCGGCCGCGAAATCGGAAGCCCGCCGCGGTCGCCGACGCAAAAGACCACGCCCCTCGGCAGCCCCAACGCGGATCGAGAAACGTACTTCGCGCAGATGCTCGCTCGGAATTGTTCGGTGGGCAAAGGAAGAAGGGTGGATTCCGGTGACCTGTCCGCGGGCTTGCAATACGCGTCTTCAGTGGACGAAAGAGTCGAGCGGTGCGGAGGCGGGAAGGAACCGTTTTTAATCGGCGTCGCGGGCGGCACGGCGAGTGGTAAGACCACGGTGTGCGATCTCATCATGCACAACTTACAAGAAAAAAGAGTCGTGCTGATCGCGCAGGATTCGTTTTACCGCGGGCTAACGCAACACGAGCACGACAACGTGGAGCGGTACAACTTCGACCACCCCGACGCGATTGACGTACACAGCTTGGTGTCCACTCTGAAGCAACTACTCCTACGGAACCCGGTTAAGGTTCCTGTTTACGATTTTGTGACGCACGCGCGGGTGGAAGGTACGCGTCGTGCGTTTCCCAAATCAGGCGGCACAACGTTTCCGCCGCTCCGCTTTGACGTCCGCCGCGGTCATTAAAAGGAGATACTACGTGCAGCACAAACGCACTGTTTTACCTCTAACGCGCCTGTGAGTGTTCAGACCGATTACGGTGACTGTTGTCCATACATCGTCCAATACTCATACCGATTGCCACGACTGTAGTCCACACATCGTCCAATACACGTCCAATACACGTCCAATACACGCCCAATACGACACACTCACACTCGCCGACTCAAGCCTGACACTTTGTTTTACTCGTCTCCAGAAACAATCGCGGTGGAGCCCGCGGACGTGATCATCATCGAGGGCATTTTGGTGCTCGCGATACCGGAAGTGCGGGATTTGTGTCACATGAAGATCTTCGTGGATACGGACGACGACCTACGATTAGCACGAAGACTGAAGAGGGACACCGTGGACCGAGGCAGGTCCGTGGACGGCGTCATCACTCAGTACACCACGTTCGTGAAACCCATGTTCGACACGTTCGTGTCGCCGTCCAAGAAATACGCCGACGTCATAATCCCGTGGGCGCAAGGCGAGAACAGCGTGGCGATTGATTTGATCGTGCAGCACATCAGGACGAAACTGGGCCAGAACGATTTGCGGCGAATATACCCCAACCTAATAGTGTTACCGCCGAACTTTCAAATCCGGGGCATGCACACCATAATCCGGTCTCGAAAGTGTAACAGGAGCGACTTCGTGTTTTACTCCGACCGGTTGATTCGTTTGGTGGTCGAACACGCGCTAGGTAAGGGCCTTTCCCACCCAACACATTCCGCCTTCGCGATTGCCCATACTCGTCCTGCGAAGGGACGTCTTACGACCAGAAGGGCGCATTCCCGGAGGACTGTTACCCTGACTGTTTACTCATACCAATCCCAGATATACACATCACGACCGACTGACACTTTCGGCGTTAATCGTGCCAGGTCACTTGCCTTTTAAAAACGAAATCGTCCGAACCCCCAACGGCGACGCGTACGACGGCGTGAGCTTTTCGAAAAAAATCTGCGGCGTGAGTATTATTCGAAGGTGCGCCGCGTCTTTCGGCTTTCCCAAATCCGGCCGGACACTGTTTGACCGATTGGCCGTACGTACACTGTTTTACCTCTAACGCTGGTGACTGTTGACCAGGCCATCGCGATATACATCGCCCAGCACACGACTGACACTTTGTTTTACCCATCGCAGCGGCGAGGCGATGGAAAACGCGCTGCGCGCGTGTTGCAAGGGGATCAAAATCGGTAAGCTTTTGATTGAGCGCCGCGACGCGGACGGCGTGCCGTTAAGCGGCGTGGGCACGCCGGTTCATAACCTACGCAAAAGCCAAGGCGGGTCTGGGTCGGGGGAGGCGCTTTTCAAGGAAACCAAGGAAGCGAACGTCATGGGTAAGTCAACTCAAGAACAAGGAGTTAACTCATCTGCTTCTCCTTTGGGAATAAAAACCGGAAACTCCGACGACGACGGCGACTCATTTCACAAGTCATTAGACCCTAAACCTACGGAATCCGGCGCTACCTCCCCCACGGGAAGTGGCGTCCCTCGCGTGATTTACGAAAAGATGCCCGGCGACATCACGGACCGGTATGTGTTGCTGTTAGACCCCATTCTCGCCACCGGTGTGTCGTCCATGGCCGCGATTGACCGCTTACTAACCCTGGGCGTCCGGGAGGACCGCGTTCTGTTCGTCACCGTGATCGCGGCGAGCCAAGGCATCCACACCCTGGCCAGTAAGTACCCGGCCATGAAAATAATCACGAGCGAAGTGGACGCCGGGTTGAATGAGGGCAACAGGGTGGTGCCTGGAGTCGGCGAGTTTGGAGACCGGTACTTCGGCACGGAAGTCGAGGGGAGCGTGGATTTCGGGGAGGAGAGCTTGGAGATGAGTTTCGAGTGATTTTTTTTGGGAGATGAGTTTCGAGGAACGATTTCTGGAGATGTCGTTTGAACCGAATTTTTCGCAGTCTCTCTTCTATGCACTGTTACTTCTTCGGTTTCTTTCCATCGCGCTCCGCGCCCGCCGCTTGTAACGGCGGCGGTCGCTTGAAGTCGTTTTTACCCGTCTTCGCTATATTGCTATTCTTCCCCATCGCCGTTGCCATCTCTAAATCGCTCACGTCGCTCGCCGGCGCCCGGTTCGCCGCGACAATCGCTTTCGCGGCCCGGTCCCGTTCTTTCTTTTCCGCGTTCATCAGCTCCGTGTGTTTGTTGTGCCCTCCGAAGGAAACGCGAGCGGGAGTCCCTCGGGCGATGAAGTGGCTGCGAGGGGCGTACGTCACCGTGAGCACTTTTTCTTTTCCTTCTTTTTTGTCAGCCTCGTTCTCAAAATTTGTGTTTGTTGTCGTTGTCTCATCGTCACCACGCGTCCACTGCTCCGCCGCTTTCTTCGTCGCCGCAGCTTTACCGGCCACCGCGGTGGCCTTCGCCATCGTTTCCTTCTCCTGCGCGCGCTGCATGAACTGGTGTGGGGTGGGTCGGGTTTGGGTACGGTGGGATGTGCGGGTCAGATGAGAATACGCGAAAACCGAAGGGCGGCGGGTGCCTTCCGAGAGAAATCGACCCCTCCCGGGACCTGGTCCCGATAGGTCACACAACTCGTGTCAAACAATCCTTTTAGCCTTTCAACCCACCTTGAGTCCTTTGACTCGGGAGGACAGCGCCGCCATTTTGACCGAGCTCGCGTCCCCGAGACGGCGCAGACGCGACTGCGACGGCACACGACGGACGACGAGAGCGAGGCAAAACCGTGGCCAAATTTCAAACACCTCGAAAAACAACATCATTCAAAACCACGACCACGACTCGCCAAACACCACACTACTGCATGCTCGGTCGAGTCACGTTACGCGTTCTTCCCCCCAGAACCTTCATCACACGAACCCGCTCCTCCTCGAAAGCTTTTGGAAACATGTCCGTCGGCGCTGACTCCGAGCAACCCCCTGCCAAGATGGCGAGGGTGGAAGATTTCCTTCGCGTCAAGAAGATCTCGGAGAACGCGGTGCTCCCCGTGCGCGGCAGCCAAGGCGCGGCCGGGTACGACCTCGCGTCGGCGTACGAGTGCGGTGCGTTGTTGTTTTCGGCATGTTCGTCATAGGTCATGCTGTGTGTCGGCCGTGTTTTTGGGGAGTGCACACGCATCACCGACCACGCGATCCCTCAAACCTTTCAAAAACCAATCGCGACAGCTCGATCTGCGTTCTGACCTTTCCATCCCCAAACCCTCCCCGTCCCAACAGTGATCCCCGCGCGAGGCAAAGGCCTGGTGAAGACCGACCTATCCATCGCCATCCCCAAAGGCACCTACGCCAGAGTCGCGCCGCGGTCGGGTTTGGCCTGGAAACACTTCATCGACGTCGGGGCGGGGGTTGTTGATTACGACTACCGCGGCAACGTGGGGGTTATTCTGTTCAACCACGGCGACGCCGACTTCGAGGTACGGGGCTTTCCTGGCACACCAGACTGTTTGCCCATACATCGCCCAACACAAGACTGACCTGACACTTTCTTTCACCCATCGCAAGGTGAAACACGGCGACCGAGTCGCGCAGCTCATTTTGGAAGTGATTCTCACTCCGGACGTGGTGGAGGTTACCGATCTGGATGACACCGCCAGGGGCGCGGGAGGGTTCGGGAGCACGGGCGTGTGAGCGGGTGCGTTTTAGGTCGTGAAGGTGGTGATACAAAAAATCTCGAAACGTCTCACTCGTCGAACCCGTTGACGACCCGGGTGGGCGGGTCGCCCCCCGGGTTTGTTCGGCTCGTTTCACTTCGCGGTGGCCGGGACGAGGGCGGCTGTCGGATAGACCCAGACGAAAGTCGGGTGGACCCGCCGACGCTCCCGCCAAGACTACTCCCGGCGCCGCCCCCGAACACGGAGAAACCCGCGTGCGCGCGAAGCGAACCGCTGCCGATGTCGTACGGGTTGTTGTTTGGTCTGTCCGTCACCTGTACGCGCTGAATATCTAAATCCGACTCGTATTCCGATTCCCCTATGGGCAAAATTTCCAGACTAGCCGCGGTGTCAAACTCGCGCCGTCCACCCGGCGTCGCGACCGGCGACCCGAACCCGATGGCGCGCGTGGTACTTTCCGCGCGAGCCGATTCTTCGTCGTCGTCAAACGATTCATCGAGGAAATTCGGAAGGAGGTCGTCCCGAAATCCCCCGTCCCCAGTGTGCCCGTCCCCGCCGTCCCCGTCCCCAGTCGCCCCCGCCGTCCCCACTCGTCCCACTCCCCGTCGCCTTTGGAACGACCTTTTGTCCCGAACGTCGCGCTCGAAAACGCGCTGCCGCTCCGCCGCGTCCCCGCGGCCGAACAACAAAGTACCAAGCGTACCCATCACGAACCCGGCGAGCCGCATCAACACCAGGGAACACGGAATGGCTTCGTTCGGGAAACAATGGTCGCCGCCGCCGCCGCCGCCGCAGGTCACCCTCGCCGCGACTAACCAGCACAACACCGTCCGCGCGAGCTCAAGTTTCGTTCGCGTAAGCACGCCCATCACGTGCGCCACTTGTGCACCACTTACGTTGTAAAGCACCAACCCGCTGACGTAACACACTAACAGGGCTTGTAGGTTTTTGTTGACCAAGATTTGACTCGCCGTATCGAACGAATCCTCGCCCACGGACGACGCGAAACGGTGTAGGCCGCTTGTTCTACCTGCACCCGCAGTACTACCGGAACCTCCAAACGCCCCCGTCTCACGCGCGTTCCAAACCGCCTGTGCTGAAGGAAGGACCGCTCCTGATAAAAACACGACGCCAATCAAACCTTCCAGACCGAGCATCGTCATCGCGCTTACCGGCTTGGGTGTTCGTCGAGCAGCAGAAAGAGCGCCTCGCCTCGCACTCACCACGTCTCCTCCCGTCTCAGGCGCTGCTTTAACGTGTCCCTCAAACGTCACGTTTATCGCTTGTGCGAGCTGCGACACGGCCAAACACGCGAACCCCGCCATGACCCTCGCTCTGCCACTTTCGCTGGTTTCAAAAATCAACGTCGACAAAACAACCAGCGCGGCGCCTGAAAGCGAAAGCGAAACCCCGAGTTTGTGTAGGGCGTTTAGTTTCGCTTTTACGCAAAACGCGAGACTCGCGGCGAAGACTAGTTGGAAGTGCCTTAACGTTAAAAACGACGAAAGCGGCAGCCTCAAAATCGCATGAGATGTGAACAGCAGGGACACCGCGTCCGTCACCGCGAGTGAGGTTAGGTTCAGGGTTAACCTCCACAGGCTTGTTTTGTGTCGAGTGTGAATTGTACGTTGCGTCGAATTGGATGTACCGTTCGCTTCGTTTTCGCGTCCCTCGCCGGTATCGTCGTTGGGCAACACACGACGTGCCCGGATATCCGGTGACCCGACAGCGTCGTGGTCGGTGCCAACGCCACCGCCGTTCGAACTCAAATCGGTGTGCTCGAGAAGCGGCGATTGCAGATCGCGGTCGCGGTCGTCTTCGCGAACGGTACCCGAAACTCTCCGACGATTGCGATCGGCGGTGGCCGATGCGTCGTTCCGTGTGTGCGGGCGACTCTTCACTCGTGTGGTGCGTCGCACCGACTGCCACACGTTGGGAACCAAGCACAGCGTCATGGCGACGAAGGACACCAAGGTCATGAACAAAGGTTTCGCGAACTCGCGGTCGTCCACCGAATCGCCGCCCTCGCCCCGGTCGACCGGGGTGCGCATTTCGAAAACCAATTTGGAAAAAAGACTCGTCAAGATCCCCAAGGGCAAAAGCGCGGTGCCGCCCACTCTTTTGACGACCTTGCGGCTCGCCCGTAGCTCACGCGACAGCCAACGCTCCGTGGCGGTCGCCATGGCGCGCACTCCACCGCAGCAGGCGGGGCACGCGGACCGGAGTGACGCCCGGATGGGGCGTTGCCGTCGTGTGTTTCGACAATTCGTTGCTCTCGAAAATAAAATATCGAAAGGATAATAAATGAGTGCCCAAAAAGCGGGCACACCCACAACGAGTGACGCGCGCGGCGCGCGTCAATAGGGCGGGCGAGTCGGGTGAGTCTGCGGTGGTGGTGGTGGTGGTGGTGGTAAGCACCGGTTTAGGGTTCAGGGTTTAGGGTTACGAAGGAACGCGGTGTCTTCGTGTTTCGATCTGTTTGGTGATATCGAGATTGGGCCGAAAGATGTCCGCGGAATCTCATCGTGATGCCCACCACGGCTGGTCCACCACGTTGTTCGGCACTCCGGAACGGCCGACGGACCCGGAAGGCCGACGAATCGTTGGTAAGCAAACGCAGGTTAACAAAGAAGCTTCGAAACCCTCCCGAAACGACCAAACGGGACCCACCTGGTTCAACCCCGAGGTGTTCACGAACGCCAAGCGACGGTGGCTTTTGCGAAACAAAAAAGGGACGCTTGGCGAAAACGACAAAAGTGTTTGCGCAGCGGCGCAGAGCCCGCTGGACGACGGCGAAAGCGACGATTCCTTCTACGCCCAAACAGAGAGCGACGAAAAAGAAGATACCGAAACGGAGCAGTTACCGCCGGGAATCGAACCAACCACCAAGCAGTCGCCGTTCGAGAAGTTCTACATCTGCGGCTTACCGCGCGACGCCGACGTCACCGCGAGCGCGTCTTCCGAACTCGCCGCGAGGAGCGCGAACCAAAACGGCAGCGACTTCGTCGCGTTCGGTGCGGGGCTTTCCCACTCACCACATTAAGAGACGACTGATTGCCCATACTTGTACCAGAAGAGACGGTTACCTCTGCCCATTACCTTGACTGTTTACTCATACACGTTACGAGAGACTGACACTTTCTTTTTACAATCAGGCCCGAAGCGCGGTTTGGCGCGGAAGCCGCACCGCGGGGCGAGCGGAGTGGCGCACCCGCCTGAAGTGCTGTATGAGTATCCACCCAGGAGTATGAATCAGGACGGAATCGAGAGTTCCACCACGGGAGGGTCGGGCGGAATCGAACCGAGGACCGCGACTAACGGGGAAGGCAGTACTACCACTACCGCCAGCACCATGAATACCCCTACCCGGAAACACCAAACGCGGAAGAAACCGCCAATCGCGTTGCCAAACGTCGCGGATTTTTGTTTCCCCGACGGCGTTTTGACGAAACTTTTAGAACGGACCAACTCCTTATCCGCGCTGCACGACATTAATTGCAGTACGAAACGCACACCCGGTGTGCCTGGAGGGGGGGTGGACGATAACGACCGGTCGTTTATCTTTTCCGTCGGAGGCGGGGACGAGGACGGCGACGACGAGGCGGATGCGTCTGAAAACACTTTTGGCGAATTTTCCGAAACGCCCAAAACGAAACCAAAAAACAAAGCCCCTCGGGTGGTTTGGGGCATATGCGTCTACGCCGAGGAGCTGGTGCGGCGGGAGCCTTTTATTTGCGCGGTGGCGAGGAAGTTTCAGGAGGCACGGGCGAAGCTTGAGTGGGAAACGTTGGAGAAACACGTTCTCGGGACAACCGTCGACGGTACCGACGCGGCGCTCGGTCTCCCACCGACGAAGCAATTTTCCACTACCGACCCCGACGCCCCCCCGAAACTCACTCGCAAACCGACCCGGGAGCGGTATTTAGTCACCGCGGACCGGTGTTACGTGTTTCTAAGCACCTCGCCGGTTTTTGAGTGGCACTTCGAGGTGTTACGCGCGATCGTATCCATGGAGCGGTTGCAGCGGTTACGCGAAGTCGCGAGCGAGATGGTGGGCGAGGGCGAGGGTGACGGTTGGGGCGGCGACGTCAACTCTGGAGAGTTGGAAACCCCTCCAAAAACGCCAAACGGGGACGTCGCCATCGTGGACGACGGGACTTCGCTCGAGCCTGGAAACAACGACTCGCCGGTGGATTCAGACGACCCTATGCAGGATTCCGATGCGTACCACGTCCTGACGCAGTACGCGCGTTTCGACACGAACTCGCGAAGTCACAAACTTGGCGGCGCGTTCGGCGCCGGCACGGAAACCGTGCAACGCGCGCCCGTTTTCAAAACAAACGTCTGTTCCCCGATGACCTTCCCGGGCGAGTTCCACGAAACGTCGCGAGGTAACGACGTTTATGAAAGTTTCCTTCCCAGGCTCGACCCCGGCTTGGCGGGGCATGGAAACGCAAATAACGCGAATGCCCCCACAAAAGCCGCGCTCGCCAACCTCGATACCGCGGTCGTGTCCGTGCTTTGTCGCGTTTTGTCCCTGGAAACGCTACTCACCGCGGTCACCGGGTGTTTGCTGGAACGACGAGTGGTTGTTTTTCACCCGAACCTTGGCGTGCTCAGGTACGGCCTTTCCAGTTACCCAAATTTTAGACTGACTGTTTTCCCGTACTCGTCCTGACGTCTGCCCTTCCCTGTTTACGTAACACACGTCACGACCGACTGACACTTTATTTTTATTCATCAAACAGCGCAATCGTGGTCGCGCTTTCGCAAAGCATGTTACGGCCGCTAAAGTGGAGCTCGTTGGTGTTGCCGGTGTTGCCCGACACGATGTTCGACTTCCTGGACGCGCCGGTGCCGTACGTCGTGGGGGTGCGGCGCAAAACGCACGAAACGCGAACCGCGACGTCGCTTCCCGGAGTCGTGCGACTCAACGCGTACAAAGACGATTGCAAGGTTTGCGTTAAAAAAAAAGAAGGTACGTACAGTATTTCCCAATCACCACGTTAAGAGACGACTGATTGCCTATACTCGTCCTGCGAAGGGACGTCTTACCTCTTCCCTGACTGTTTGTCCATACATCGCGATATACGAGACTGACATTTCTTTTTTACAATCGCAGGGTCCTTGCCGTCGCTTCCGGGGAAACCCGAGCTCGTGAAATCGCTGCGCCGATCCTACGACGCGTGTCGCGACGCGTCGCGGAAAGCGGAAACCCTGCACGTGCCGTTCCCGTGGGGGTTGTCCATTCAAGGCGACGGCGGTGACTGTGACTGTGCAGATGACGGTTTGATCGGTGAAGACAACAAAGGGATTGGCGAACACGAAGCGTCACTTGGAGAAGCGAGTGACGGCGATACCACGGAACCGAGTAACGGCGATACTCCCCATCGTACTACCCGCGGTACTCCCCGCGATACTACCCATAGTACTACCCATACAACCAATACCTTCTCGGATTCCGAAAACACGCGTATTTTCGGTGACCTTTCGCATTCCAAAACAAACGCGCGATCCGCGGCGCGAGACGCGCGCAGAGCGGCGAGTATTTTCCTGGACACGTGGCGAGAGTACCTCACCGCGCTGGTTGGCGACAACGCGTTGCGGCCGCACAGCATCACGGACGTTACCGGGTACGAAAAAATAACCGTGCTGATGAAGGTGAGTATTTCCCAACTCCAACTCCCTCCGACTGTTTGCCCATACAGGACTGACACTTTTCCTGTTACAATCAGGAATCCTTCGTCGACGTGTTCGGCGCGGGGGATAGAAATTTCGCCAAAGCGCTCACGGAAACGCAGTCGTTCGAACAACACGCGGATAGGGTGCTTGGAGGGTGACTTGGTGGTTAGGAGTAGTTAGTCTATGGTCGTTGTCGAGAAGTTGTGTAGTTCTAATTCCATCACTCTGGGCATCCGTTCCCGCGCGCCCAGTTCAGAGTCTCGAAGTGCCCACCCTCCGCCGCACAGTAGCACGTCTGTGCGTTCCACGGGCATCCGTTCGCGCGAGCCCACTGCAGCACCTCGAGGTTCCCGCCTACACGTGTCTTCGTCCCGCGGGTGGGGCCCGGCCTTCGCCGCCATTGCGCATGTGTACTTGTCCCACGGGCATCCGTTCGCGCGCGCCCACTGCAGCATCTCAAGATGCCCGCCACCTG
>Ga0222645_100917_pt1 | contig 14357 bp, 14 predicted proteins | sample AntAcemetagen292_FD_179881 | JGI IMG/M metagenome (GOLD analysis project Ga0222645, IMG submission 179881) | Saline water microbial communities from Ace Lake, Antarctica - #292 | ecosystem: Environmental > Aquatic > Non-marine Saline and Alkaline > Saline | place: Antarctica: Ace Lake | collected...
TGTGTCGGCGACGAGATCAAGGACCGCTTGCTGTTGTATTATTGGAGGGAATTCTCATGGTGATTGAGATGGAAATTTAGATTCTGGCGGAAATGGCGTAATGTCGCCCACTCACAAAGTTGTCAGAAACCTTCCCCCTAGAGGATGGATTGACAGCTATTAACAATTTCGACAAACGTCGATCATGGTGGGATATGCGGACATAACAAAGCTCTTAAAGATGATGGCATGCCTTGTCATTGCTTTGTCCGTCGCATTGTTTCCGCCTTCAGTGGCGCATGCTGGTATGAAAACAGATGCTACCAAAAGTGTTCACGCGGCACCTATGCGTGTTGATGCCTCACATCAGGCGCTTCATAAATCAACTGTCGCACCGGACGATCCGATTGTGTTTCGGTCTGGCGTTGATGCGGCCCACTCCGATACCAGTTCTAGTCAATGTTGCAGTGGTGTGTGTCTGACGGCGATCCTTATCGAGAGTCCGTCGTTTCGTGATGGCACATTTTCGAGCAGTAGCTACATGCCGGGTGCGACACAGATGGCGCATGTTGATCCAAATGGATTTTTACGCCCACCACGACAGTTGATCTGATAAAAATCCCGTTTTTCGGGGTATTTTTTGCGTCTTAAAGACGCCTTCAGATCAACGAACAGGTATATTTTACATGAAATCCTATATTCTAACCGGGGCTTGCGCCCTGGGGTTAAGTGCGTGCGCAACGGCCAATACGCCCTTGCCCAACGCAACGGCCCAACTGGCCGCAAGTGACCCGAGCGTGACGTCACGCATCGCATATCAAAATCCGCTAGCCGGCTACACATATCGCGCCCCGACAGGCCCGCGCGACTGGCGTGAAGTCAATCAAGAACAAGCGGAGGGCAACTAATGCCAATTCTCAAAACAAGACTTATCATGGGTTTTCCATTGGTCCTTGGCGCATGTGCAGCCGTCATTCCGGGTGCCTATACCGAAAATAATCCCGGCTTTGCGAATGTATCGTCCCAAACTGCAAATGCCATTGGCGCACGCACGGCATTTGCCCAGACCCAAGCCGAAAATCAGGCACTTGCAAAAGAAGTGCGTGGGCTGGTTTATCAAAAGGCGATTTCAGCCGATACCGCAGTGCAGGTTGCCTTGTTAAATAACAAAGGCTTGCAAGCGTCTTACGCAAATGTCGGCCTGTCGGCTGCAGAAGCGTGGCAACAGGCGACACCTAAAAACCCGGTTGTGTCGATCGGCCTGTTGGGCATTGGTGCGCCAGAGCTTGGTGCGTACCGTGCCATTGAAGGATTGGTGCGGTCCAACATTCTCGATGCGACAACCCGCCCGCAACGTATGGCACTGGCAGATGCAGGGTTTCGTCAGGCGCAACTGACGGCAGTGAACGCGTCGCTGGCGCTTGCCAATCAGACGCGCACTGCATGGATTAACGCAGTATCCGCGTTTGAAACCGTCAGCTATCTGCGACGGGCCAAACAGACTTCGGATGCCGGGTCAGAACTGGCCCGTAAGCTGGGTGAAACCGGCGCATTGAACTTGGCAGGGCAAGCGCGCGAACAGGCGTTCAATGCCGAACTGGCCGGACAATTGGCGCAGGCGCGCCTGAATGCAGCCCGTGCCAAAGAGGATTTGACGCGGGTGATGGGCCTGTGGGGTGCGGATGTTGATTACTTTGTTCCAGATGCCCTACCTGCACTGCCAAAATCCGTCGGGGGCATCTCGAATATTGAGGCAACCGCACTCGCCAATCGCGTTGATCTTCGCATCGCCAAATTGGGCCTAGAGGCGCAGGCGCGCGCCTTTGACCTGACAGACCAGACCCGCATAGTCAGCGATTTAGAAATCGTTGCCGGCGCGGAATTGGAACGTGAGGCAGAGGCAGACGGTGACATCGAAAATGTCATCACACCGCAGGTCGAATTGGAATTTGCAATCCCGATCTTTGACAGCGGAAAGGCGCGGATGCGACGGTCTGAATTGATGTATCTGCAAGCAGCCAACGTCCTGGCTGAAAAGGCTGTTGATGTGCGCTCACAAGCACGCGGTGCAGAGGCCACATATCATGCATCATATGATATTGCCCGTCATTACCGTGACGTGCTTGTTCCCCTGCGCACAACCGTCGAGGAAGAGGGTTTGCTGTCTTACAACGGCATGATCACCAACACCTTCGAGTTGCTGGGCGATGTGCGTGAAAAGCTCAGCGCGGAACTGACCGCCTCAAATGCAAAACGCGATTTTTACGTCGCCCAAGCCGAACTGACCGCCGCAATTTATGGTGGTGCATCCGGTGGTGGTGGCGGTGGTGAAGGTGTTTCACTTGCCGCTGGTGGCGACTCTCCTCATTGAAAATGGAAAATAATATGCTGAATAGACGTCAACTTATCGGGGTCGGTGCCGCAGGTGCAGCCCTTGTGTCCACAAAAGCGTGGAGTCAGACCGCAAACATGGGTTTGCCAGAAACTGCCCTGATGGACAGTGCGGCAACCGCAATCACGCCGCGCCCGTCTTCGGGGCCTGACTACAACCCTGTCGTCACGCTGAACGGCTGGACATTGCCACACCGTATGAACAACGGCGTGAAAGAATTTCACCTTGTGGCCGAGCCAGTCGAGCGTGAACTGGCCGATGGTATGATAGCCCATCTGTGGGGCTATAACGGCCAATCCACCGGCCCAACGATTGAAGCAGTCGAAGGCGACCGCGTGCGCATCTATGTCACCAACAAATTGCCGGAAGAAACATCAGTGCATTGGCATGGGCTGATCTTGCCGTCGGGAATGGACGGTGTGACCGGTCTTAGTCACCCCGGTATCAAGCCGGGAAAAACCTTCGTTTATGAGTTCGATCTCGTTAAGTCGGGCACGTTTATGTATCACCCGCATTCCGATGAAATGGTGCAGATGGCCATGGGGATGATGGGCATGTTTGTGATCCACCCCAAAGATCCGACCTTTATGCCGGTGGATCGCGATTTTCTGATTATGCTCAATGCCTTCGATATTGACCCGGGCACCTATGTTCCCCGGATCATGACGATGGCTGATTTCAATCTTTGGACATGGAACAGCCGCATTTTTCCAGACATTGACCCGCTGGTTGTGAACCGTGGTGATAAAGTGCGCGTGCGTGTCGGCAACCTGACGATGACCAACCATCCGATCCACATGCACGGTTATGATTTCAAGGTGACATGCACAGATGGCGGCTGGGTGCCAGAAAGTGCGCAATGGCCCGAAGTGTCGATCGACATCCCTGTCGGTGCAATGCGGGCCTATGAATTCGTCGCGGAACATCTGGGTGATTGGGCGATCCACTGCCACAAGTCCCACCATACGATGAACGCGATGGGCCACGACGTGCCGACGTTTATTGGCGTCGACAAAACCGATCTGACCCAGAGCATCCGACAGTTCCAGCCAGAATATATGCCCATGGGCACAGCGGGAATGGGTGACATGGGCAAGATGGAAATGCCGCTGCCCGACAACACGATTCCCATGATGACAGGTTGGGGACCACATGGCCCGATTGAAATGGGCGGGATGTTTTCGGTGGTAAAGGTCCGCGAGGGCATTGGTGCCGACGATTACGCTGATCCCGGCTGGTATGAAAATCCACCGGGTGAACAGGCCTATGAATGGACCGGCGAACTGCCAGAATTTGCGTCTAACAATAGCCCAAAAACACAAATCACCCCCCGCCCAACGTCGACAGACCAAGGGTAATACTTTCCACCAAACGACCCCGGAAAAGGGGTCTTACACCAAACAGGACACGAATATGAAACTTATGAAAATTGCTGCCCTTCTTGCCATGACCACAACGCCCGCCTTTGCTGAAGGCACGCATGGCGGCGGACATGGTGACCCGATGGACATCGGCATTCCCGGAAATGATCAAAGCGGCACAACACAGATCGAAGTTTCGTTGTTCGAAACAGACGAAGGCGAAATGCTGATTGAACCACGCCAGCTTGATTTCAAAGCCGGTGAAACCGTATTGTTCACAATCACTAATAACGGTGAGTACGAGCATGAATTTGTCATGGACACCTTTGACAACAACGCAAAGCACAAAGAGCTGATGGAGCAGTTTCCAGAAATGGAACACGCCGATCCTAACGCGCTACGCCTGCAACCCGGCGAAACAGGCTCGATTGCTTGGACCTTCGCCAATGCCGGTGCCTTTGAATTCGCCTGTCTCATTCCCGGCCATTACCAGTCCGGCATGCACGGCGCTTTGACTGTTAACTAAACACCCCCCCCTCAATGATTGGAAAATCACATGAAAAATCTAAAAACTCTTGCCGCCAGCGCGGCGGTCCTTGCGACAACTGTATCCATGGCTTTCGCCGCAACCTTTACCCTCGGGGTCGTCAAAGAAGTGGACACCGAAGCAGGCAAAGTCACGATCATCCATGAAGAACTGGTTGATCTTGGGATGCCTGCAATGACCATGATATTCCGTGCCGATACAGAAATGCTCGCCAGAATGTCTGAGGGTCAGAATATTGAATTTCTTGCGGACCGTGTCGCGGGCAAGTTGACCGTTGTTGAAATGAAGTAACTGCACAGTGTTGAGCGTTGGTTTTTTTTCCGACGCTCAACATGTGACACTGCGTATTCACGAAAAATCTGAACCATACCATCCCGGTGACATCGTATTTATTCATGCCACATAAATTAATGTCATGGCGCAGCATTTTTCAAAAACCATAGGTCCGTGGGGCGGCATAAAACAAAACTCTGGATGACAACGCTGCCACGATGCGCCTACACTTGTGCGACAAATACAAGGAGCGTGTTGATGGCGACAGCATTGGACAATCAATTTCGCGGCAAAGGACTGCCGCATCTGGCGCGGATGCAGGGTGTCGATGCCAGCGCGGTAGCTGCGCTTTTGAAGCAATGCCCAGTGCATCAGGTGACGCCATTACAAGACTGTCACGGGCTAGCGTCTTTGGCAGGTGTTGGCCGACTGGTGATCAAAGACGAACGCAGTCGGATGGGGCTTGGTAGCTTCAAGGCGCTTGGTGCGGCATATGCAATTGCGCGCGAGGCTGCGGCTGTCGGCGGTGAACTGGATCAGGCCTTGCAGGGCCGGACTTACGTTACCGCAAGTGCGGGCAATCATGGGATGTCAGTTGCGGCAGGGGCGCGGATATTCGGGGCAGCGGCCGTGGTTTTTCTTTCCCACGCCGTGCCAAAAGCCTTTGCAACCAAACTGGAAAACTTAGGCGCACAAGTGGTTTGGGCTGGTGCCGACTACGAGGCCAGCATGCGTGCGGCAGCCGAAGCTGCTGCGCAAAATAGTTGGACACTGCTGTCAGATGGATCGTGGCCCGGATATGTTGATCTGCCATTTCGTGTGATGGAAGGTTACCGCCAAATCGCAACCGAAATTGTGGCGCAATCACACGGCGTGCCGACACATGTGATTTTGCAAGCGGGTGTTGGAGGTCTTGCGGCGGCACTGGCGGCACAACTGCGACTGGCATGGGGTGACGCACCGCAGATGATCGTGGTGGAACCCGATGCGGCGCCTGCATTGATGGAAAGCATACGCGCAGGTCATGTGGTTGAAACCCAAGGACCCGTGTCGGCAATGGGGCGTCTGGATTGCAAGACCCCCTCGATGCTTGCGCTCGCCGATCTGGCGCATGACGCCGATCAATTCGTAACCATTACCGAAGATGAAGCCGCAGCAGGGACGGCCGCAGTGGCAGCCGCAGGATTGCCTTCAACGCCGTCGGGCGCAGCAGGCGTGGCGGCACTGCTGGCTGGGATCAAGGGCATCGACGCACAATCGCATGTCTTGTGTATCTTAAGCGAAGGGCCGGAAGATGCCTGATGGATCACTTATCTTTCCCGCGGCAGAATACCGTCGCCGCATACAGGCCATGCAACGTGAAATGTCGCAAGGCAGCCTTGACGCCCTGCTTCTGACCACACCCGCAGATGTTTTTTATACAACAGGTTTCTTGACCCGTTTCTGGGAAAGCCCTGCGCGCGCCTGGTTTGTGGTGGTGCCTTCAAGCGGCGATCCGGTGGCGGTTATTCCCGCTATCGGGTCCGATTTGATGGGACGTTGCTGGATCAGCGATATCCGCACATGGGACGCGCCGGATCCCGTTGATGACGGGGTAACCCTGTTGGCAGATACTCTGATGTCGCTTGTGCCTGTTGCGGGCAAGATCGGTATTCCGATGGGGCAAGAAAGCCATCTGCGCATGCCTGTCGCGGATTTCAGGCGGCTCCAAGACCGGATTGCACCGCGCAAAATCATCGATGGCACGGCAGCGGTTTACCGTGTCCGTGAGATTAAATCCGAAGCCGAGATCGACAAGATACGTGCCACCTGTGCTGTTGCGGATGCTGCGTTTGCACGTGTGCCCGAATTCGTGCGCCAGGGTGTGCCGCTGTCAAAAGTCTTTCGCGATTTTCAAATAACACTGCTGCAAGAAGGGGCCGACTGGGTCAGCTATGTCGCGGGCGGAGCCGAACAAGGTGGCTACGGCGATGTGATTTCAGCCGCCCATAATATCCCTTTGCGCAATGGTGATGTGCTTATGTTGGACACGGGTGCTGTGCGGGATGGATATTTTTGCGACTTTAACCGCAACTTTGCAATCGGGCCTGCGAGCGATGATGTGCGCCGTGCCCATGCAGCGCTTTTCGCGGCCACCAACACCGCTTTGACCGCGCTTCGCCCCGGCATGTTGGCCTGCGACCTGCATCATATTATGACTGGGGAATTAGAGCGCCAAGGTGCTGTTGTGGGCGCTGGCCGGCTTGGGCATGGGCTTGGGGTCGCATTAACGGAATGGCCTTCCATGACACCGCTCGACAAAACCGAACTGCGCGAAGGCATGGTATTAACGCTGGAACCGGGAGTGCAAATCGCATCAGATCGCATTCTGGTGCATGAAGAAAATATTGTTCTACGCTCGGACGGACCAGAGTTGTTGTCACGTCGCGCACCCGCTGAGATGCAAGAGATCACACGATGAGACAGGCAGATTTTGATCTCACTGGGCCGATTGGGTCAAAGGCCACGTTGGGCTTGGTTGTGTTGCAGGCCGACGAAACCATCGAGCAAGACTTCCGGCGGCTTTTCCCTGATCGCGATGTTGCAATCTACGTCAGCCGCATCGCGTCAGGTGAGGCCCTGTCGACCGATACCATTGCCGCGATGGAAAACGATCTTCCGCAAAGCGCGCGTCTGTTTCCAAAAACTGCGCGTTTTGATGCCGTGGGCTACGGCTGCACGTCTGGCACCACCTTGATTGGGGCAGACGCCGTGGCCGCCATGATCCGACAAGGCGTTCAGACCCCGATTGTGACCGACCCCCTTACCGCCGCGCTGGCGGCATTGCGTGCGTTGAATGTAACACATCTTGGTCTTGTGACGCCCTATGTCACAAGTATTGCAGCCCCCGTGCGCGAAGCATTCGTCACAGCGGGATTTACAGTGGGTGAAACCCTGACCTTTAACGAGAAGGTCGAAGCGCGGGTTGCACGCATTGCGCCAGCGTCGATAAAGGCCGCAGCGCGACAAGCGGCACAAGGCGCACAGGCTGTGTTTTTGTCATGCACCAATTTGCGCACTCTGAACATTATCGACGATCTGGAAGCAGAGCTTGGCCTGCCTGTCCTGAGCAGCAATCAAGTGTTGGCATGGCATATGGGCCAACTGACAGGCGCACCGCTGGCACCAGATTTTGCAGGAAGGTTGTCAAAGATTGCGATACGAACATAGATAAATAGCCGTTATTCGCTGCGCTGTGGAACAGGGAATATCAGCGGTCCTTCGCTGCTCTCGTTCAATCTTACTATGCTGATGCTCAACGCCGGCAACGGGGTCGGATTTCCACCGTCAGGCATGAAACCACCTTGCATTTGAATAACGGCAAAATCTCGCTAAAGCCGCTTGATACCGACCTAAACAATTTATGAGATGCCTGATTTTTCCAGCCGTTATCAGTTCCGTTTGTAACAATGAAACGAACCAAGCCCCTGATCCGCAGAGGTAATGTTTTAATATATATAAAGTAATATGGTGGGTGATGAGAGGCTCGAACTCCCGACATCTTCCGTGTAAAGGAAGCGCTCTACCAACTGAGCTAATCACCCGCTGAACGCCGTTTAGAACAACCACGCGGGGGGTGCAAGCCTCATTTTAGCAATTTCTGCACACCATCTTGCAAATGGTAAACGCACCCTTGCCCACCGTGGATCGACGTCACCTCTACAGCGGAATCTCCTGCAATCGTCTGGCGCAAAACCCGGCTGGTAATCCCGTGGGTTACCAAAATCGCAGGGCGCGCAAGATCGGCCAGAAACGCGGCCACACGCAACGTCAGGGCAGCAAGCCCCTCTCCGCCCGGTGCTGCCTCGTATTGGGCCAAAAACGCATCAGGGCCGTCGTGCATCGGCAATTCATCGCGGCATAGACCCGCCCAGTCACCAACGCCGATTTCGCGCAGCCGGTCATCGGTGCGAATATCTTGCGCAATCGCGCCCAACGCAATGGCAGCCGTTTGAATGGCGCGGCCTTGCGGGCTACAAATTATATCAAAACCGCGCAAATCCAGCATTTGCAAAATTCTACCCTGCTGCGCCGCCTGATGTTCACCCTTGGGCGTTAGGGGCGAATTAAGCGCACCTTGCATCCGCCCTTGGGCGTTCCAAACTGTTTCACCGTGACGCAAGATATAAAGCGGCGGGTACTGTAACATCCGGTGCGTCAGTTACACGTCGTCGTCGGTGGCATCAAATTCCTTATGCGCGGCACCCTGCCCCGCACCGTCCTTCATGGTGCGCAGCTTGAGCGTCAAAACCTTGGCACCGTCACCGACATCTTTTGACTTCACGACGCGGATTTTACCCATCGGCGGCAGATTTAATTCCTCACCATTGATCAATGCCTCTGCAAACACGGCCAACGCCGCCTCGATCGCGGGCTTGGCATCGCGTTTTTTAACATCGGTACGGTCCACAGCGCGGTCAATAAACACAGGTTTTTTGATCATCTCGCCCTTGGCAATTGCGACAGCAGGATTGATGATTTTTGCAGCTTGGTGTGCGGGCACATCGGCCAAAGGTGTAACAACCGGATCAGGATTAATTGTTTTAAGCTTCACGGTCTTGGAAGGTGACTCTGGCTTGCCTGACATCTGGTGGTCTCCGGTGATGGGGTAAATGTGGTGATAAGTTACGACAGCGAGGCATCCTTGCCCAGTCAAGAAACAGATATTTCCCGGGCTGTTGTGAAAAATAATACAATTGGTCGAAAAAATGGCGCGTCCGTATTTACCAGACGCGCCATTTTCTACTGTTTACCGGCCGGCAGATTAGTGGGCTGTTGCCCCTTGGGGACCATGCCCGCGTGCCAAGGCTGCCGCTGCAGCGGCCTCTTCTGCGGCCTCGTCCCATTCAATGGGCTCCGGCTTGGACACCAGCGCATGCGCCAACACCTCTGACACGTGCTTAACAGGGATAATCGTCAGGCCCTCTTTTACATTATCAGGGATTTCGGGCAGATCTTTTTCGTTATCGACGGGGATAAGCACGGTTTTGATACCACCGCGTAACGCCGCCAACAATTTCTCTTTAAGACCCCCGATCGGCATTGCATTCCCCCGCAGCGATACCTCGCCAGTCATCGCGATATCCTTGCGCACAGGGATGCCGGTCAAAACCGATACGATTGACGTGACCATTGCCAGACCGGCACTTGGCCCGTCTTTTGGTGTCGCGCCGTCAGGGACGTGAACGTGGATATCGATTTTGTCGAATTTGGTGGGTTTCACACCAATTTCCGGCGCGATCGAACGTACATAAGATGACGCAGCATCAATAGATTCCTTCATCACGTCGCCCAGTTTGCCCGTGGTTTTCATCCGGCCCTTGCCCGGCAGGCGCAGTGCTTCAATATTCAGCAATTCACCGCCAACCGAGGTCCATGCCAGACCTGTAACAACACCAACCTGATCGGTTTCTTCCGCCAGACCGAATTTGTGCTTTTTCACGCCCAGGTAATCATTCAGATTATCCGCAGTGACGGCAATGACGTCGGCTTCTTTCTTCACAATTCTGGTCACCGCTTTGCGCGCAACCTTGGCCAGTTCGCGTTCCAAATTCCGCACGCCAGCCTCGCGGGTGTACACACGCACCATCGCAAGCAAGGCATCATCAGAAATGCTGAACTCTTTGGCTTTCAAACCGTGATTTTTCATCACTTTTGGCAATAAATGCTGTTTGGCGATCTCGCATTTTTCGTCCTCGGTGTAACCCGATAATGTGATAATCTCCATCCGGTCAAGCAACGGACCGGGCATATTATAGCTGTTTGATGTGGTCAGAAACATCACGTTGGACAAATCGTATTCGACCTCGAGATAGTGATCCACGAAGGTTGAATTTTGTTCGGGATCAAGCACCTCGAGCATCGCAGACGCGGGGTCGCCGCGAAAATCCTGACCCATCTTGTCAATTTCATCAAGCAGGATCAAAGGGTTCGTGGTTTTTGCTTTTTTCAGCGCCTGAATGATCTTGCCAGGCATTGACCCGATATATGTCCGGCGGTGACCACGAATTTCGCTTTCGTCGCGCACACCGCCCAATGAAATGCGGATAAACTCGCGCCCTGTGGCACGCGCCACGGATTTACCCAGCGATGTTTTACCAACGCCCGGAGGTCCGACAAGACACATGATCGGGCCTTTTAATTTGGCTGATCGTTGCTGCACCGCAAGATATTCAACAATGCGCTCCTTAACCTTGTCCAATCCGTAATGGTCGTCGTCCAGCACTTTCTGGGCGGCGGTCAAATCTTTCTTGGTGCGGGATTTTACCCCCCATGGCACGCCCAAAACCCAGTCAAGATAGTTCCGCACAACCGTAGCTTCGGCTGACATAGGAGACATGTTCTTCAGCTTTTTCAGCTCTGCATCAACCTTCTCACGGGCTTCTTTTGACAACTTGGTTTCAAGAATACGGCTTTCAATTTCCGCGATCTCGTTTTGACCATCCTCGCCGTCACCCAGTTCCTTTTGAATGGCTTTCATTTGCTCGTTCAAATAATATTCGCGCTGGGTGCGCTCCATCTGGGATTTCACGCGGGTTTTGATCTTTTTCTCGACCTGCAGAACGGACATTTCGCCCTGCATATGGCCAAGCACCTTTTCTAGGCGGACCGACACCGACAATGTTTCCAAAAGCTCCTGCTTTTGGTTCACTTCGATACCAAGGTGCCCTGCGACCAGATCGGCCAGCTTGGCAGGCTCTGTCGCTTCACCAACAGCGGCCATGGCTTCTTCGGGGATGTTCTTTTTAATTTTTGCATAGCGTTCGAATTCATCGGAAACGGCCCGCGTCAAGGCTTCCAGTTCGTCCTCGTTGCCCGGCATTTCGGTCAGATATTCGGCCGATGCTTCAAAGTAGTTTTCATTCTCGACAAAGCCGGAGATACGCACGCGGTCACGGCCTTCAACCAACACCTTAACGGTGCCATCGGGCAATTTCAGCAGCTGCAAAACATTGGCCAACACGCCTGCTTTATAAATACCGTCTTGCGCCGGATCGTCTTCACCGGGGTCAATCTGACTGGACAACAAGATCTGCTTGTCGTCTTGCATCACCTCTTCAAGCGCGCGCACTGATTTTTCGCGACCCACAAAAAGCGGCACAATCATATGCGGAAAAACCACAATGTCGCGCAACGGCAAAACGGGGTAGGATGAACTTAATGGGTCTTTCATGCTCTTTTCCTTTTTTTGGCAAGCCAACTTGGTCCCGCTTTGCGGCAACCTCTTGTTGGCCCCTTGGACTTGTTAAGATGGGGCGCGCATGCCGCTCTTTCAACTCTCGTGAATGTGATCGCCACCTTGCCCGTCACAAACGGCGTCCGCAAGCGGTCAATGGTTAAACCTTGTGGTGCAACAGGCGCGGCATATGGTCATGGATCAAAGCGGATCGATATCGCCTTGCACACGCCCCGCATGAAAATCTGCCTCCCATGTGGCGAATGTTCCGGCCGCAATCGCCCCACGCATACCGTCCATAATGTCTTGGAAATACCGCAGGTTATGCCATGTCAAAAGCATACCCGAAATCATTTCCTGCGCCCGGAACACATGATGTAAATAAGCGCGACTATAGTTGGAACAAGCCGGACATCCGCAATTTTCGTCCAACGGACGCGGATCATCGGCATGACGCGCGTTTTTGATATTCAAAACACCACGGCGGGTGAAAACCTGACCGGTGCGGCCCGATCTGCTTGGCAAGACGCAATCCATCATATCAATGCCGCGTTTGACAGCACCGACGATATCATCGGGTTTGCCCACGCCCATCAAATACCGCGGCTTATTCACCGGCAGCTGGTCAGGGGCGAAATCAAGCACGCCAAACATCGCGTCCTGCCCTTCGCCCACAGCCAGACCACCTACCGCGTAGCCGTCAAATTCGATCGCGCGCAGGGCTTGCGCACTTTGGGCGCGCAAATCTTCTTCCAATCCGCCTTGTTGAATACCAAATAGTGCATGACCGGGCCGATCACCAAACGCATCGCGCGACCGCTGTGCCCACCGCATCGACAATTCCATGCTTTGCGTCAGCCGCGCACGGTTAGCAGGCAGCGCAGGACATTCATCAAAACACATCACAATATCGGACCCCAGAAGTTTCTGGATATCCATTGACCGTTCAGGCGTTAATTCGTGGCTTGACCCGTCGATGTGGGATTTGAATGTAACACCGTGTTCGGACATTTTTCGCAGGTCGGACAGGGACATAACCTGGAATCCGCCGCTGTCGGTCAAAATCGGTTTGTCCCAGTTCATAAACTTGTGCAGGCCACCCAACCGCGCGATCCGTTCCGCAGTGGGCCGCAGCATCAGGTGATACGTGTTGCCCAGCAAAATATCCGCGCCCGTGGCGGCCACGCTTTCAGGCATCATCGCCTTGACAGTGGCGGCGGTGCCGACGGGCATAAATGCGGGCGTGCGAATGTCGCCGCGCGGGGTTTTAATTACACCAGTCCGGGCTTTTGCGTCGGTGGTGTGAAGATCAAATGTTATACGCTGTGTCATGCAGCCCTTTTGGCCGAAATTCACGCCAAGGAAAAGGGCGATCATGCGACCCGCACAATTTGGCAAACGCATAAAACCTGCAGACGCGCGGCTTGCGAAAACCAGACACGCCTTTACGACCCCGACAGCAAACCCTATATGAACAGTCAGGAATAGCAGGACACAGTAAATGACCGATATGACCACACCCGTCGAGGGCACACCATTGATCGCACCTTCCAGCACCGATCACCCGATGTATGATGACATTGTGGCGGCCTGCCGGTCAATTTACGACCCCGAAATTCCAGTGAATATTTATGACCTTGGGCTGATCTATACCATTGCTATCGCAGATGATAACGCGGTGAATGTGACGATGACCCTTACTGCGCCGGGCTGTCCGGTTGCCGGCGAAATGCCCGGTTGGGTTGCCGACGCTATCGAACCCTTGCCCGGTGTCAAACATGTCGATGTCGAAATGACGTTCGAACCCCAATGGGGTATGGAAATGATGTCCGACGAGGCCCGCCTCGAACTCGGGTTTATGTAACGATCACATCGGCTTGTTGCTAAACTTGCAAGACCAGTCGCTCCTCCCTATCTTGAGGGAGAGAAGGAGAATTCAATGTTCGGTATTCCAGGCAAACAGGCAGTCGCAATCACAGGCAAAGCTGCGGCGCAGATCGCCAAACTTATGGCCAAGGACGGGTCGGAAGGTTTGCGCATCGGCGTGAAAAAAGGTGGCTGTGCAGGCATGGAATACACCATGGATTACGTCAACGAGATCAACCCGATGGACGAAACAATTGAAGTTGATGGTGCGCGTGTGATGATCGCGCCCATGGCGCAAATGTTTTTGTTCGGCACCGAAATTGACTATGAAACGTCTTTGCTCGAATCCGGTTTCAAGTTTCGTAATCCAAACGTGGTTGACGCATGCGGTTGCGGCGAGTCGATCAAATTTGATGACGCACTGAGTGTAAAATAAAATTTACGTCCTTTGCGAATAGGGCGTTTATGACTGACCTTGTCAGGCCCAGCCCGAATTATGCGCCGCAAAATAGGCGGCGACATTTCGTTGTAATATGACGGTACCGCCTTTAGTCTTTTAGACAAAAGGCTGCATTTCCAGTGCGCTGACCGTAATTGGCTGCACGGTCAGTCATTTTTTTGCAGATGAACATAAGTTTCATCATAGCGTTTTTGCAGGTGCTTCCATGCCACAATTGGCACAGCGGACCCGATCGGGGCCACATTTGCATCGTGGTTCGGGTT
>Ga0222645_100918_pt1 | contig 14341 bp, 14 predicted proteins | sample AntAcemetagen292_FD_179881 | JGI IMG/M metagenome (GOLD analysis project Ga0222645, IMG submission 179881) | Saline water microbial communities from Ace Lake, Antarctica - #292 | ecosystem: Environmental > Aquatic > Non-marine Saline and Alkaline > Saline | place: Antarctica: Ace Lake | collected...
CATCGAGGTTTACTACAATCGCATTCGCAGACACTCAACCAACGGCTGGCTTAGCCCAGCAGCGTTTGAGCGTTTACACTACCAGTCTTTAGAGGACTCGACTGTCTATTAATTTGTCTAGGTCCACTTTCCTCTTCACCCACTCACCTCAAATCTACGGCGGGTACAGCGCAGGTAGAGGCCCGTAAAGGCGAGTATCCAGTCCGGTCTCGGGATTTTAAAAAGTTGGCATTGTTTTTGCGTACGTTCTTGGATACAAGATTGAATGCTTTAAAACAGTGCACACCGTCCAAACATCCCAGCCCTCCGCCGTCGCGTCTCTTCCGGGGACTGCAACGCTTTCTCCCAAAGCTTGGCTGTACCAGCCAAGCACGGCGCTTTTTGGCGTCTCCGAAGGTGCGCTGGCGGGCCTGCGTTTCGCCGTCAAAGACAACATCGACGTCGGCGGATGGCCCACCAGTGCAGCCTGTCCGGCGTTTGCCTATCAAGCTGTTGAGCACGCCACTGTGGTGCACAGGTTGCTCGATGCTGGTGCATCGCTGCATGGCAAGACCAACCTGGACCAGTTCGCCTGTGGCCTAAACGGCACCCGGTCGCCGTTTGGCGCCGTGCCGAACGCCATCAACCCGTTGTATGTGTCGGGTGGGTCCAGCTCTGGATCGGCTTACGTGGTCGCCACGGGCCAGGTCGACTTTGCACTGGGCACCGATACTGCTGGCTCCGGCCGGGTGCCAGCGGGTCTGAACAACATCGTGGGCTTGAAGCCATCGCGCGGCTTGCTCAGTGCGCGCGGTGTGGTGCCCGCCGCACAGGCGGTGGACTGCGTGTCAATCCTCGCCACCACAGTGGACGTCGCTGCACGTGTCCTGTTGGCGGCCATGGGCCACGACGCGGGGGATCCCTACTCGCGCGCACTCACCTTGAATGCAAAGCCATGGGGCAACCGCTTTCGATTTGGTGTGCCAAAGTCCCTTTCGTTTTTCGGGGACGAGCTTGCTCGCGCGGCCTTCACAGATGCGGTGCAGCGCATGGAGTCGCTGGGCGGCGAAGCGGTACCCGTGGACTTCAGTGTCTTCTCGGCTTGCGCCGACATGCTGTACGACAGTGCCTTGGTGGCGCAGCGCTACGCGGCGATTCGTCCCTTCTTTGATGGGCACGAGACCGATGTGATCGAGCCGGTGCGCAGCATCCTGGCCAAGGGACGTCAGTACAGTGCGGCCGACCTGGTTGATGCGCAAACGCGCCTTGCCCTGCTGGCGCAGCAAGCGGCCCCCTTGTGGCGGGGCATTGATCTGCTGGTGGTGCCCACGGCACCCACCCATCACCGCATTGACAACATGCGCGCCGATCCAGTTGCTCTCAACCGGCAGCTTGGCGAATACACCAATTTCGTCAACTTGCTCGACTACGCGGCGCTGTCGGTACCCAGCAGCATCCGCGCAGACGGCCTGCCGTTTGGCATCACGCTGATCGGCCGTTGTGCCAGCGACTGGCAGCTGGCAGAGCTCGGGCAACGCTTTCACCACGACACCGGTTTGAGTCAAGGGGCCACCGGCGTGCCGTTGCCTCAGCCAAAGCCCATCGCCGGACTGACCACCGCATCCGACCGGATGGCGGTAGCGGTGGTGGGGGCCCATCTGTCGGGCATGCCACTGAACGGACAGCTCACAGAGCGCGGCGCAAAGCTGGTTGCAATCACCCATACCGCGCCGGTCTACCGGCTCTACGCCCTGCCCGGCACCACACCGCCAAAGCCAGGTCTTCTCAGGGTCGCCAGCGGCGAGGGCGAAAGCGTCGAAGTCGAAATATGGGACATGCCGCTGTCCAACTACGGCAGCTTTGTGGCACTGGTACCAGCCCCCTTGTCCATTGGCACCCTGGAACTTGCCGATGGCGGCAGGGTGCAAGGCTTCCTCTGTGAACCGCTGGCGCTGCAAGGAGCCACCGACATCACATACCTGCGTGGCTGGCGCGCATACATCCATTCCCTCTCCAACAGTCAATCCGCAGGTACCTGAATCTCCAGGGCCCTTTTCCGTTTCATTCACCACCAGGAGCTTTCAACATGAAAAACGTTCTTACGCCCCCCACTGAACAAGCATTTCCTCAGCGCCGCAAGCTGTTGCAGTTTGGCGCTGCCAGTGCCGCTCTCGGCGTTCTGGGCGCACCCGCCATCCTGCGCGCCCAAACCAAGCCCACCATACGCATCGGCTACTGGCCGATTGCGGCGGGTCTCCCGTTTTATTCAGCCGTTGAACTGGGCTACTTCAAAGAGGCCGGTGTAAACGTGGAGGTGCTCCGGTTTGCAGGCGCCCAACAAATCATGGAAGCCATGCTCGCCGATCGTTGCGAGGGCAGCGCCAATGGCACAGGCTCGGCCAACATCGCCATCGGCGAACTCGCCCAGCCCAACACGTTCAAGATCTTCTGCTCCAACCCGAGCAATGTGGACAACGTGCTCGACGTCGTGATCGTGCCTGTGGCCAGCACCGCCAAGACCATTGCCGACCTCAAGGGCAAACGCATCGCCTCGGGCCCGGGCATCCAGAATGTCACACTGGCCAAGACTGTGCTGGAACGTGGTGGCGCCACCGGCGCCACCGTCATTGAGCTTCCGATGGGGCAACACGTGGCCGCCATTGCCGCAGGCCAGATTGATGGGGCCTACACGCTCGAACCCACGGGCACGATCGGACGCCTCAACGGCACCACCCGCACCCTTGAGACAGGCGTCATCTCCCGATACGTTCTGGGTGACCCAAAGGCCCCATGGTTCGGCGGCTCGGCATCGTTAACCAGCAGCTTCATCAAGAAATATCCTGAAGAAGCCAAGAAATACATAGCGGCCTACGGCAAAGGCGTTGCCTTTGTGCGCGGCAAGAGCACCGAAGCGCGCCAGTTTCTCAAGAACTACACCCCGATCGAAGGCGCTCTCGCCAGCGAAGTCCCCCTGGCTGCGTACACCATGTACAACGAATTTACACCAGCCGATGTGGCGCACTTCCAGAAGTTTTTCGATCTCTTTTCCGAAAAGGGGATCTTCTCCCGGCGCTTGCTGGTGGACAGCATGCTCTACAAGGCCTGAGTATGAGAGAGCCCACCGCTTCTACTGAAGCCGCACCATGGTCGCCTCCCCAAACAGGGGCACCTGCCACTCGGCTACCTGGAAAACCACTGCTGGAACGCGCACTGCCATTCGTGGGTCCAGTGTTCCTGTTTGTTATTTGGGACTTGGTAGTGAGACTGGGCTTCATCAAACCCATCTTGTTGCCGTCGCCTTCAGACACAGTGATGGCCTTGGTGCAGGGGTTGGCGGGTGGGCCACTGCTCAAGGACTTCCTGGTCACCGTCTGGCGCACGGTTCAGGCCTTTTTGATTGCGGCCTTGGTAGGCGTGCCGCTGGGCGTGGTCCTGGGCAGCGCAGAAAAGGCCTACCGCAGCGTGGAGTTCCTGATCGACTTCTTTCGCTCCACGCCCTCTTCAGCGCTGATCCCGCTGTTCCTGATGATCTTTGGTGTTTCCGACGTCAACAAGGTTGCGATCGCTGCTTTCGGTGCCTTGTTGATCGTGGTGTTCAACAGCGCCTACGGCGTGATGAACGCGCGCAAGCAACGCGTGATGGCCGCCAAGGTCATGGGGGCCAACCGTTGGCAGGTGTTCAAGGACGTGTTGATTTGGGAAAGCTTGCAATCCAGCTTCGTCGGCCTGCGCTCGGCGGTATCGATGGCGCTGGTGATCGTGATCGTGGCGGAAATGTTCATTGGCGCTGACAGCGGCCTGGGCAACCGCATCATCAATTCGCAACAGGTGATGAATGTGAAAGACATGTATGCCGCCATCCTGGCCGCTGGTGTGCTGGGCTATGCCCTGAACATCCTGTTCCTGATCACGGAACGCAAGATCGTGCATTGGAGCGGACGATGAGCGCCGTGTTGAACGCCCGCATGGTTGCGGATGTGCCGGTTGCGCCCTTCGTATCAGGACCCGCAGGGACACAGATCACCATCCGCGGCCTGACCAAGTATTTCGCTGGCTGGCCGTTGTACGAGAACTTCGACCTCGATATCCCCAAACACAAGATCGTCTCCGTGTTTGGACCCAACGGGTGCGGCAAGAGCACGCTGATCAACATGATCGCTGGCTTGGTACCGATCGACGCTGGCGAGATACTGTTCGACGGCAAGTCGCTCAAGGAAACCAAGATCGGCTACGTGTTCCAGAACTACCGCGAAGCGCTGTTCCCCTGGATGCGGACCATCGACAACATCGCCTACCCGCTCAAACTCGAAGGCAAGAGCAAGGCCCAGGTGGATCGCCGCATGGCTGAGTTGGTGGCGTCGTTCGACGTCAAGTTCGACCTCAACCGCTACCCCTACGAACTCTCGGGCGGACAGCAGCAGACGGCATCGATCATGCGTTCGCTCGCGCCCAACCCGGAAGTGCTTTTCCTCGACGAGCCGTTCTCTGCACTTGACTTCGAGATGACGCTGTTCATCCGCGAAAAACTGCAAGAGGTTTTCATGAAGACAGGCACCACCATGGTGCTGGTCTCGCACGACCTGGAAGAGGCGGTGTACCTAGCTGATCAGGTGCTGCTATTGACGAAGCGACCGACCAAGGTGGCCGAGATCCTGACCTACAGCGACCCGCGCCCGCGCACGGTGGCCACGCTGTCGGAGCCGAGCTTCATCGCAGCCAAAAAGCGCAGTCTGGAAATCTTCCAACGCGAGGTGCGCCGATGACTGATGACGAAACCTTGCGGTACGTGCAGGCCAGCGCAGTGGCTGTGGGGCTGCCGTTGGAAGCGACGCAGGCCAAACGTGTCGCGGCGCACCTGCAACGCACATCGGTTTTGGCCGATCTGCTTGACGCCTTCCCGCTCGGCGATGCAGAAGAACTGGCTGAAATTTACTGTCCGGCGCCCTACCGGGCGGGGGTGGCCTGACATGTCCATGCACTCAACCCTTCTGCAGACCGCTCGCGCAGTTGCCAGCGGTGAGCAAAGCGCCGCCGAGGCGTTGGAAGCAAGCATTGCGCGCATCGAAGCCACCGATGCGCGCGTGAACGCTTTCACCGGCACACGCTTTGAGGCCGCGCGTCTCCAAGCCCAGCGGGTGGATGCGATGCGCACACGCGGCGAGCCACTGGGCGCCCTTGCAGGCGTGCCGTTCGCGGTCAAGAACCTGTTCGATATCGCTGAGGAGGTGACGCTGGCGGGCTCGAAGGTCAACCGAGCCAACCCACCCGCCACCACAGACGCTGTGTTGATACAACGCCTCCAGGCGGCCGGCGCGATCCTGGTGGGGTCGCTCAACATGGACGAGTACGCCTACGGCTTCACCACCGAAAACACCCACTACGGTCCCACGCACAACCCGCACAAGCTTGGGCACATCGTAGGCGGTTCATCAGGCGGCTCAGGCGCTGCCGTGGCTGCGGGCCAGGTGCCGCTCACGCTAGGCTCGGACACCAACGGCTCGATCCGCGTTCCAGCATCGCTGTGTGGTGTGTGGGGCATCAAGCCAACCTTCGGGCGCTTGTCGCGGCGCGGCACCTACCCATTTGTGGACAGCCTTGACCATCTGGGTGCCTTTGCTGATGACCTGGGTGGACTGGCCCTGACCTACGATGCAATGCAGGGCTCCGACCCACTGGATCCGGGCTGTTTCGCCACGACGGTTCAACCCGTTTCACGGTCGCTGGCAAAGGGGGTCGACGGGTTGCGCGTGGGGCTGCTCGGTGGATGGTTCGAGGAGATGGCAAGCGACGCCGCACGCGGCGCCGTCGCGTCAGCTGGTGCCGTGCTGGGCGCCAACTCTACCGTTGTGTGGCCAGACGCGGCCCAGGCGCGAGCGGCCGCCTTCATCATCAGTGCCAGCGAAGGCGGCGCACTGCACCTGCAGCGCCTGCGCATGCAGGCGGCCGACTTCGAGCCACTGTCGGTGGATCGGTTCATCGCAGGCGCGCTGCAGCCAGCAGCCTGGTACCTGCGCGCGCAGCGCTTTCGCCGCGCGTACCGCGACAAGGTCAACGCCCTGTTCCGAGACTGGGACGTACTGCTTGCGCCAGCCACGCCCGTGGCCGCGCCAGCCATCGGCACCGAATGGCTGGAGATCAACGGTCAGCGTTTTCCCTGCCGCCCCTCCATGGGACTGCTCACCCAGCCGGTGTCGTTCGCCGGTTGCCCAGTGGTGACCGCGCCGCTGTGGCCCGACGGCACCGACGGTCTGCCGATTGGGGTGCAGGTGATTGCCGCGCCTTGGCGCGAAGACCTCGCTCTGCGTGCTGGTTGGTCGCTTGCGCAATCTGGCGTGGCCCAGGTCAGGGAGAGTGCACTGTGAAAGACCTTGCGATGCCTACAGAAATCAACCGACCCGAAGTTCTGGCCGAGGTGACCGCCGCTTTTGAGCGCTACGAACATGCATTGGTAAACAACGAGGTAGCGGTGCTGGACGAGCTTTTCTGGGACAGCCCGCACACGCTGCGCTATGGCGCCACCGAAAACCTCTACGGCTTTGAGGCGATACGTGCCTTTCGCGCAAACCGTCCGGCAACCGCGCTCAAGCGCACGCTGGGCCAGACCGTCATCACCACCTACGGCCACGATTTCGCCACCGCCAACACGGAATTCCTTCGCCACGGCAGCGACCACGGCGGCCGTCAAAGCCAGACCTGGATGCGAACCCCTGACGGCTGGCGCGTTGTCGCAGCCCACGTCAGTCTGATGTCCTGATCAATTGACCTGTTCACCTGTTCATCTTTCCCCACCTCAACCTTTGGAGCCCAAGCCATGAATCTCACCTTGCCCAACCGCCGCGATACCATCAAGACCCTGGCAGCGCTAGGCGCTGCAGCCGCCAGCCCGCTGTCCTTCGCCCAGAAAGCCATCACCGTGGGCGTGATTTACGTCGGGGCGCGCGACGACTTCGGCTACAACCAGGCCCACGCAGAGGCTGCAGCGATGCTCAAGAGCATGCCGGGCGTGAAGCTGGTCGAAGAGGAAAACGTGCCTGAGACCGCTGCGGTGCAACGATCGATGTCAGGCATGGTCGCTCAGGATGGCGCGGAGCTTTTGTTCCCCACTTCGTTTGGGTACTTCAGTCCACACGTGCAGACGGTAGCCAAAAAATTCCCCAATGCGCGCTTTGCCCATTGCGGCGGCTTGTGGACCGACAAAGACCCGAAGAACTCAGGCAGCTTCTTCGGCTATATCGATGAGTGCCAGTACCTCAACGGCGTGATCGCCGGGCACATGAGCAAGAGCAAGAAGATCGGGTTTATTGCCGCCAAGCCAATCCCGCAAGTGCTGCGCAACATCAATGCCTTCACGATGGGCGCTCGCTCGGTGGACCCGAGTATCACCACCAACGTGATCTTCACCGGTGACTGGTCGATGCCCGTCAGGGAAGCCGAGGCCACAAACAGCATGGCGGATCAGGGCGTGGACGTTTTCACCATGCACGTGGACGGCCCGAAGGTGATCGTGGAGACCGCCGCCAAGCGCGGCAAGATGGTCTGCGGCTACCACGCCAGCCAGGCCAAGCTGGCGCCCAATGCCTACCTGACCGGCGCTGAGTGGAACTGGATCACCGCCTACACCGAGTTCCTTACCGCCGCACGCACCGGCAAGCCTCACCCCAACTTTGTGCGTGGTGGCCTGAAGGAAGGCTTCGTCAAGACGTCGCCCTACGGATCCATGGTCACCGAAGCGGCGAAAAAGCAGGCCGACGGCGTCAAGGCGCAAATGGTCGCGGGCTCATTCGACATTTTCAAGGGCCCACTCAAGGACAACAAGGGCGCGACCCTCATTCCTGCTGGCAAAGCCTTCAAGCAAACCGATCTGGAGCTGGAAAAGATGAACTATCTGGTCGAGGGCGTCAAAGGCAGCGTGTGATCCACAGGAACCAGGCGGTGGTGGGTGGCCCACGCTGCGCTGGTTTCTGAGCACGAATGACCGGTAACGAGCCCGACCCGATGCGAAGCTTCTTTTTGCCTATTGGCGCCATCGCGGTGGCTTTGCTGCTGTTTGGCCTCATCGTGTCCTTCGCCGGTGTGAACCCGGTGGAGGTCTGGGTACTGCTGTTCATGGGAGCCTTCGGTGATGCGTTCTCCTGGCAGAACACGCTGCAACGCTCTGCACCGTTGATGCTCACGGCGCTGTGTGTGGCCCTGCCTGCACGCGCCGGGCTGATAGTGATCGGTGGAGAAGGCGCGCTGGTGCTCGGCGGACTGGCGTGCGCCGCCGCCGCCCAGCTTCCACTCCTGCCAACCAGCCTGATCGGCACGGTGGTGGTTTGTGCGGCTGGTGCTGCTGCCGGAGCCCTCTGGATCTCGTTGGCCGGCGTCCTGAGACAGTACCGGGGCGTCAACGAAACCATCAGCAGTTTGTTGCTGGCTTATGTTGCGATTGGTCTGTTCAATCACCTTGTGGAGGGCCCTCTGCGCGATCCCTCCAGCCTCAACAAGCCGTCAACGCTGCCACTGGACGACGGGCTGCTGATCTCCACCCTGGGCGGATTTGATGTGCACTGGGGCTTTGTGATCGGCGTGATCGCGTGTCTGGCAGCGGGGCTGTGGCTGCGGTTGTCCCCCTCGGGATTCGCTGTGCGCGTGGTGGGCGGCAACCCGCGCGCAGCCCAGTTGGTTGGGCTGCCCGCCACGCGCCTGGTGCTCCTGGCCTGTGCGCTGGGCGGTGCTGCTGCCGGCCTGGCCGGTGCCGTAGAAGTGGCAGCAGTACACACCAATGCCAACGCGGCACTGATCGCTGGTTATGGCTACACCGGCATCCTGGTGGCCTTCATGGCCAGGCACAACCCGCTGGCGGTGATTCCGGTGGCCATTCTTTTCGGCGGTTTCGATGCAGCAGGCAGCTTACTGCAGCGGCGTCTTGGTCTGCCAGATGCGTCGGTTCTGCTGCTGCAAGGCATCGCCTTCGTGCTGATCCTGGCCAGCGAAGCGCTGCGCGACACCGACTGGAAGGCCGTTTTCTCCCAACTCACCCGCTTGCGGCACACCGCACCCCGAACGCAGGGAGATCGTCCGTGACCACCGACCAACTCGTCATATTTGTAGCCGGCATCGTCGGCGGGGCACTGCGCGTGGGAGTGCCGTTTCTGTTCGTGAGTCTGGGCGAATGCCTCACAGAAAAATCGGGCCGCATCAACCTGGGGCTGGAGGGGGTTCTGGTCCTCTCGGCCATGACCGCCTTCGGGGCTTCGTATCTCAGTGGCTCGTCCTGGATTGGCGTACTCGCCGCCGCGCTGGTGGGTGCTTTGCTCGCGGCCCTGCACGGGGTACTCTGCTCGCTGCCCAGGGTCAACGACATCGCCACTGGCATCGCGCTCATGCTCCTGGGTATGGGACTGGCCTTTTACCTGGGCAAGCCGCTGATCCAGCCGCAGGCGCCGCAGTTGCCAGCGATTGCACTGGGCTTCTGGAGCGACTCACCGGCGGTGCGCTCGGCACTGCAGATCAATGCGTTGCTGCCCATCGGCTTGCTGCTGGCGGTGGCGATGGCCTGGGCCTTCGCTCGCACACGGGCTGGTCTGCTGGTGCGTGTGGCTGGCGACTCGGCCAGCGCCACACGCGCGCTGGGCTACTCGGTCACAGGCATTCGCATTGCGGCCACCGCTGGCGGCGGATTCATCGCCGGGCTGGGCGGCGCCTCGCTCACGCTGTTCTACCCTGGCAGCTGGAACGAAGGCATTTCCAGCGGTCAAGGCCTGATCGCGGTGGCGCTGGTGATCTTTGCCCGCTGGAGCCCGCTGCGCTGTGTGGGCGCAGCCCTGCTGTTTGGCGGCGCTGGCGCCGTCGGACCGGCGCTGCAGTCCATCGGCATCGGCTGGGGCTACCACCTCTTCAACATCGTCCCCTATGTGCTCACCCTGGTCATCCTGGTGATGAGCTGCCGCCCTGGCAGGGTGGTGCCAGGCAGCCCGGGTGAGTTGAGGAAATAGCAGCCCCGGCTTTGCGGCGGCAAGACATGTCTGGCAGCGCCATGGGGCGAATGACCCAACCATTTTTAGGAGCATGAACATGACAATTGGACTCGGCGGACTCAACAAATCGGCGCATGGCGTGGTCGTGGGCCTGGTGCAGCTGAAACTGCCGGTGGTGGAGACCCCGGCCCAGCTGGCGGCACAGACACAGCGCATCTGCGACATGGTGGCCAAGGCGCGCCGCAATCAGGGCACCATGGATCTCGTGGTCTTCCCCGAATACGCGCTGCACGGCCTGTCGATGAGTATCGCACCCGAGCTGATGGTCTCGTTGGACGGTCCCGAGGTGGCGGCCTTCAAGCAAGCCTGTGTGGACCACCACATTTGGGGATGCTTCTCGATCATGGAAGCCAATGCCGAAGGCAATCCTTACAACAGTGGCTTGATCATCGACGACACCGGCGTCATCCGGCTTTACTACCGCAAGCTCCACCCCTGGGTCCCAGTAGAGCCTTGGGAGCCCGGCAATCTGGGCGTACCCGTGTGCGACGGGCCCAACGGCAGCAGGCTCTCGCTCATCATTTGCCACGACGGCATGTTCCCCGAGATGGCGCGCGAGGCTGCCTACAAAGGCGCCGAGATCATTCTGCGCACGGCCGGCTACACCGCACCGATCCGCCACGCCTGGAGGATCACCAATCAGGCCAACGCCTTCCAAAATCTCGCCATCACCGCCAGTGTGTGCCTGTCCGGCAGCGACGGCAGCTTCGATTCCATGGGCGAGGGCATGTTCTGCCAGTTTGACGGCACGGTACTGGCGGAAGGGGGCGGCAGGGTCGATGAAATCATCACCGCTGAACTGCGGCCCGATCTTGTGCGCGAGGCACGACAAGGTTGGGGCGTGGAAAACAACATCTACCAGCTTTACCACCGCGGTTACGTGGCGGTAAAAGGCGGCGCACAAGACTGCCCCTACACCTACATGCATGACATGGCTGCTGGCACCTATCGCCTTCCCTGGAAAGTCGATGTGACTGACGGCAGCGCCTTCGGGTTCGCAGCACCGACACGGACCTACCAGGGAGCAGAAACGAACCCGGTGATACCGGATGCCGCACCTGTCACCCCCATCACAAAGGCGGCCTGAGTCCATGGCAAGCTTCGTTGAGGCCAACCCCTACGCTTGGCCTTACAACGGCGATCTGGTGCCACACAACACCGCGCTCATCGTGATCGACATGCAGGTCGACTTTTGCGGTGCCGGTGGGTATGTCGACAAGATGGGCTACGACATCTCGCTCACACGGTCGCCCATAGAACCCTTGAAGATGTTGATGGCACGGATGCGTGGCAACGGCTACACGGTCATTCACACCCGAGAAGGACATCGGCCCGACCTCTCCGATCTACCGGCCAATAAGCGCTGGCGCTCGCGCCAGATCGGCTCCAACGGCGTGGGTATCGGCGACGACGGTCCTTGCGGGCGCATCCTGGTGCGCGGCGAGCCAGGTTGGGAAATCATCCCCGAACTGGCACCGCTCCCGGGCGAACCGGTGATCGACAAACCGGGCAAAGGCTCGTTTTACGCCACCGACTTGGAGCTGCTCCTTCGCACACGTGGCATCAGCAACCTCATCCTCAGCGGCATCACCACCGACGTGTGCGTACACACCACGATGCGCGACGCCAACGACAGGGGGTTCGAGTGTCTGCTGCTGTCCGACTGCACCGCCGCAACCGACCAGGGCAACCATGAGGCTGCGCTCAAAATGATCACCATGCAAGGCGGTGTGTTCGGCGCACACGCGACATCTGCCGCTGTTCTGGAAGCCCTGCCATGAAGCGGCCCCATAAGCGCCTGAATCCTGTATTCCCTGGAGCTGGCGCCAGCGGTAAGGCCATGTCGATTGAGCAGGGGTCCTGCACTTCAAACCGAAGCGCAGCGGATCGCGTCTTGTGCGGTGGAGCCTTCACATGAGCGCGCACCAGCACATCGGCGGTCTCCCTGCAGCGCAAGGCGCGCTGGCCCTCAGCATCTACAAGCTGGGCATGCGGTTTGGCAGCCTTTTGGCGCTGGACCAGGTCAGCCTGTCGGTGGCGCCAGGCACCGTGCACGCGCTGCTGGGTGAAAACGGCGCCGGCAAGAGCACACTGGTGAAATGCGTGGCGGGCGTCCAGCGACCGACCACAGGCAGCATCCTGATTGATGGCCGCGAACAGACCATTGCCAACCCAGTGGTCGCGCGCGCGCTTGGTATCGGCATGGTCTACCAACACTTCACGCTCGCGCCAGGCATGACCGTGGCGGAGAACCTGCTGCTGGCCAGCGGCAAGATACCCGCTGTGATCGATTGGGCGCAAAAACGCGCCGAGCTGGCGCAGTTTCTGAAATCCACCCCATTTCGGCTAGACCTAGACGCCCGGCCCCAGGAGCTTGCCGCAGGCGAGAAACAGAAGCTTGAGCTGCTCAAACAGCTTTACCTGAAGCCGCGCTTGTTGATCCTCGACGAACCCACCTCGGTGCTCACCCCGCAGGAGGCAGACGAGGTGCTGGGCCATGTGCGCGAATTCGCGCGCAGCGGTCGCTGCACGGTGCTCATCATCACGCACAAGTTTCGCGAGGTGATGGCCTACGCCGACGACGTGACCGTGCTGCGGCGCGGTGCGGCGGTGCACCATTGCGCAGTGGCAGGCACCACGCCGCTTTTGCTGGCGCAAGCCATGGTGGGTGACGCTTCCTCACCGACCAGCGAGCCCAACGAAGATGCCAACAGCGAGGATCCAGCGGTTCAGGACAAGGGCGAGGTAACCCTGGCGGTAAAGGGTCTGCAGGTGATGGGTGACCGGGGCACGCTTGCCGTGCAAGACCTGACACTCAGCGTTTCAGCAGGCGAGATTCTGGGTGTGGCTGGTGTCTCTGGCAACGGCCAGCGCGAGCTGGTTGAGGCCCTGGTGGGACAGCGGCCACGTGGGGCCGGACAGGTCACGGTGAAGGGCCAGCCTTACAACGCCACGCGAGAGGAGAACCACCGCCTGCAGGTACGTAGCCTGCCAGAAGAGCCGTTGCAAAACGCCTGCGTGGGCGATTTGTCGGTGGCGGAGAACATGGCCCTTCGCGATTTCGACCGAGCTCCTCTTTGCAGCGGTGGTCGACTGCGCTTTGCACAATGGCGGCACCGAGCGCTCGACTGGATCGCTGCCTACGGGATCAAGACGCAAGGCGAGGGAGCGCCGATTCGCAGCTTGTCGGGTGGCAACGTTCAGCGCGCTGTGCTGGCGCGCGAACTGTATGGCGAGATCAAGGTGCTGATCGCCTCCAACCCTGTGTTTGGCCTGGACTTCGCTGCGGTGAAAGAGATTCACACCCGTTTGCGCGGCGTGCGCGATCGGGGCGGCGCTGTGCTGCTTGTGAGCGAGGACCTTGACGAGTTGCTGGAGCTTGCGGACCGCATCGTTGTGATGAGCGAGGGCCGTATCGTCTTCGAGACAGCAGCCGCTGGCGCAGAACGGCACACCATTGGCGCCCACATGGGCGGAGGGCATTGATGCGAAGCCTTTCGCATCGAACACGTCTGGGGCGTCGTCAGTCACAGGACCGAACGCCATAACCCAGATCACCACTCTGGAACCAACACCATGAAGATTGACGCCGCACCATTTACTTACGAATTCGACTTGGTACACACCGCCCTGGTCATCATCGACATGCAGCGTGACTTCATCGAGCCTGGCGGCTTCGGCGAGACGCTGGGCAACGACGTGTCGCTGCTCGCCGCCATCGTGCCGGCCTGCCAGGCGGTGCTGTCGACTTGGCGCTTGACGGGCGGCATGGTGATCCACACCCGAGAAGCCCACCGGCCAGATTTGTCCGACTGCCCGCCCGCCAAGCGGGCGCGTGGCAACCCGTCGCTGCGCATCGGCGACCCAGGTCCGATGGGCCGCATCCTGATCGCCGGTGAGCCGGGCAACCAGATCATTCCCGCGCTGGCACCGATGCCGGGCGAAACGGTAGTGGACAAGCCCGGCAAGGGCGCGTTCTACGCCACCGGGCTGCACGAAATGCTCCAGGCTGCTGGCGTCACCCACCTGGTGTTCATGGGCGTAACCACCGAGGTATGTGTACAGACCAGCATGCGCGAGGCCAACGACCGGGGCTACGACTGTCTTTTGCTTGAGGACTGCACCGAGAGCTACTTTCCCCAGTTCAAGCAGTCCACAGTGGACATGATGCGCGCCCAAGGTGGCATTGTGGGCTGGACATCGACCAGTGAATCCTTGCTGGCCGTTTACGTAACGATCACGCCTGATGCTACAACGCCACTCCAGCCGACGTAATCGGCTTGACTATGCAGTCCTTAACCAAAGGCTTGAGGGTGCTGTCTCATACGACCGGATTGCAGGCT
>Ga0222645_100919_pt1 | contig 14333 bp, 9 predicted proteins | sample AntAcemetagen292_FD_179881 | JGI IMG/M metagenome (GOLD analysis project Ga0222645, IMG submission 179881) | Saline water microbial communities from Ace Lake, Antarctica - #292 | ecosystem: Environmental > Aquatic > Non-marine Saline and Alkaline > Saline | place: Antarctica: Ace Lake | collected...
ACAAAATCTTCGATGTACGGATCTGCGGGATTGAGCAAAATATGCTGTGGTTCGCCCTGTTGGATCACGGAACCATCCTTGAGGATGACAAGGTGATCTGCAAGTTTCAGCGCCTCGTCCAGATCATGCGTGATAAACACGACTGTCTTTTTCAATTCTGCCTGCAACGCGTTCAGCAAATCCTGCATATCGGTCCGGATCAATGGATCAAGGGCCGAAAATGCCTCGTCCATCAGCATGATGTCAGAGTTGCTGGTCAGCGCACGTGCGATGCCAACCCGCTGTTGCATTCCGCCCGACAGCTGATGCGGATACTGGTCGCTTTGCCCTTGCAACCCGACACGGTCCAGCCATTTGCGGGCGTCATCGGCATATTTTGCCTCGCTTTGTCCATCGATGAACGGTGCAAGCCCTGCGTTTTGCAACACGGTCCGGTGCGGAAGCAGTGCAAATTTCTGAAACACCATCGACATGCGATGTTGCCGCAAGTCGCGCAATTGTTTTTCGCTATACGCCAGAATATCTTCGCCATTCACCAGAACTTCGCCAGCGGTGGGTTCGATCAACCGGTTGAGGTGCCGGATAAGGGTAGATTTACCCGACCCTGACAGGCCCATAATTACGGTCGTTTGTCCGGTGGGGACATCGACGTTGATGTTGTTCAGGCCAAGCACATGATTGTGCTTTTCCAGCAATTCGACCTTACTCATGCCGTCTTTTACAAGCTGCAAAGCCGGATCCGGATCATCCCCGAATATTTTATAAAGGTCGCGGATCGAGATTTTGATATCTTTGGTGGTCATGTGTTTGATCCCTTACCGTGACTGGCTGACATTGATGCGGGCAAGCGCCGCTTTGGTCACACGGTCAAGAATGACCGCGAGCAGGACAATACCCAGACCCGAAAGAAGCCCAACGCCAAGCTCGAGCGACCGGATGCCGCGCAAGACCAGCACGCCCAGACCGGGTGCAGAGACCAGCGATGCAATCACAACCATTGCAAGGCTCATCATGATTGTCTGGTTTACGCCTGCCATAATATTGGGCAAAGCAAGCGGAATTTGCACATTGATCAGTTTTTGTCGCTTGGTCATACCAAAGGCGTCCGCTGCTTCGGTGACGTCGGGATCAACAAGCCTGATGCCAAGATCGGTCAGACGGATCACAGGCACGATAGCATAAAGAATAATCGCAATTCCGTAAAGTTTCGGTTCGGTAACCGAGAACAAAAAGATCAGCGGGATCAGGTAAACAAAGGGTGGCAAGGTCTGAAGCATATCCAGAACAGGGATCATTGTCCGCTGCACACGGTTGCTGCGCGACATGGCAATCCCGATCGGTACTCCCAACAGCACACAGGTCAGCGCACAGACAAAGATAATCGCAAGCGTCTGCATCGTGTAGGTGTAATAATCGACAAACCCGAGAAACCCGAAGCAAATTGCAACCAGTGCAACCAGCTTCATTTGCCGGCCTACGACCCAAGAAATAAGCATCAACAGCGGGATCATGATAAACCACGGCACCGCTTGCATGACCCAGAGGGACTCGTTGAGTGCCCAGCTAAGTGGTTGGGTCAACGGGTCGACAACAACTTTCAGGCTGTCTTTTACAGACAAGAAACCATCCTCTATACCGCTAGTCAGTTCGCGCGACTGCGGGAAACCGGGGCAGGCTTCGTGCAATGCGTCCATTGACGGAAAAGGTGTTTCCCACACTGTTGGTGCAGCAGTGTCGCCGGATGTATCGGCCATCAGCTGCGCCATGGACATCATCTCTTCGCCATTACCGCCGCTTTCCCCGCACCAGTTGCGCAGGCCCAGCCCGTTGAAAATGAAATCGTAAGTCGCCATGTTTCCCTCATCCGGGCACAATATTGCGGCCCTGTATGCTAGTTCTTGGTCAGGGCAGGGCCGGATTATACAATCCTGGCCCCGCCCGATAGCTTGATGTCAGTTTTTAGGTCGCGTGTTGAAGTGCTAGTGCATCGTTGCACTGGCGGGCGCAGGGCGGCGCAGTATGCGCCACCCGTATCCGGTTACTTCAGCAACGCTGACAGCTTTTCGCGCGCAGCGTCATTGATCCAGCCGCTCCATGCATCAGGATTGTTCTGCAAGAAATAAACAGCCGCTTCGTCGTTGGATGCGTTGTTGTCTTCCTTCCATGCCAAAAGCTGGCTCATTGTGGCCGTTTCAAAGGTCACATTGCCCATCAGTTCGGCAATATCAGGATGCGTTTCCATGAAGTCTTTGGTCACGACCGTCAGCACAGGGGCTGCGGGGAACGCGGACGGCTTGGGATTTGGCGCATCAGCATTCTGGTTTGCCGCGTGCGCTGCTTCATCATATTCACCCAGATCAATGCTGGTCATATCGAACATGCCAAGCGGCGTCGTGGGGCCCCAGTAGTAACCAAACCAAGGCTCTTCAGACTGATAAGCCGCAGCCATCGACGTTGCCAGCGTTTCGCCGGACCCATGGTTGAAGACCTCGATGCCGCTATCCTCAAGCGCGAATGCGCGGATCAGGTTATCGTTGACAAGGCGGCAGCCCCATCCGTCGGGACAGTTGTTAAACATGCCACCAACCAGGTCAGGATTGTCCATGACGCCTTGGATTGTCGCAAGCTCCGGGTGCGCTTCGACCAGGTAGGTTGGCAACCACCAGCCCTCGACGCCGCCCGGATCAAGTACACTGCCGACTTCCACGATTTGGCCGTCAGCCTTCAGCTTTTGGTAAGCCTCACCGCCGGAGTTGCTCCAAAGCTCGGTCACGATGTCCGGCTCGTTGTTTTCAGCCAAAGACGTGATTGCGGGCGTGGTGTCGGACGGGACCGCAGTCACGTCGCAGCCATAGCCGCGCGTCATCAAAAACTTTGACACTGCAGTGACAATTGCGGCTGAATCCCAGTTCATCTGGGTGATTGTAACTTCGCCACATTGCTCTTGCGCCAGCGCAGCTGTGGGGGACACGAGTGCGGCAAATGCGGCACCGAAAATTATACGTTTCATATCGCGTTTCTCCTTCTTTGATCTCATTTTTCAGGTCGTCAGCATTATTTTGCTGCACCCAAAAGAAAGCCCAACGACACCGCAGCCGTAATCCTGGCAGACAAGCTGCCGTCTTTTCGTAAAGATCGCGGGAGGTCGATTTGCGGCATATTTATGTCGCTTTCAGACTATGCCTATCTTGTTAAAGTTCAAATGCAACCATAAAATATATTTTATTCTGCGCGGCCAAAGCAAAGATTTTGCGGGTGCCGGATTATGCGCGATACTGACACGCGGTGTATATTTTTAACGGATTTATCAGATGTGTCCGCGCAACGAAAAGAGGCATGATGTTATCATGACGCGTCACGCTGTAGGCAGATTGCCCAAGGTTCGACATCCTGTGCATGGTCGGTGTCACCGCGCCGTGCAAAGTGCGCGGTTTTGGTCGGGATTTCAAAGCCATTTTTCAATACAGCATTTAAGATTGAACCTGCTAAACGGCTTGGCCAACAGGTCGTTTATGCCAGCCACTTGAAGTTTTTCGGTGGCCGCAAGGTCCGCATTTGCCGTCATTGCGATGATCGGGATGTTGCGCTTTACATTCGGCAACGTGCGGATCTTTGTTGCAATTTCAAGCCCGTTCATCCCCGGAAGGGCAATATCTGTCAAGACCAGATCATAGGTGTTCACAGCCAGCAGTTGCAGGCAATCGATCCCGTTTTCTACGGTGTCGAACTTGTACCCAAGTGACGTTAGAAAACGATTGATAATAAGCAAGTTCAAGGGGTTGTCTTCAACGACAAGCAGGCTGTTACGAAGTGGATGTTGTGTGGTCATATCAGGTTTCTATCACGAAAATCGGAATATCCAGCTGAAAGCATGCACCATTACCCGGCGCACTGGTGAGCAATATTTCACCCTTCATCACGTGCGCAAGACGTAATGAAATCGCAAGTCCAAGTCCCGAGCCTTCATTGGTGCGCGACAATTTTGAATCCACTTGGAAAAATTCGTCAAAGACGGTAATTTGTGCGTCTTCTGCGATCCCTATTCCGCTGTCAGTGACCGACAAAATAAGACGATCAAGTCCGGTGCCACAGGTCCGAATTTCGGATGCGATATGGATTTTTCCGTCGTTGGTAAATTTCACGGCGTTTCCGACCAGATTTAGCAGGATTTGACTGATCAGTTTCGGATCCCCACTTAGCAACTGGTCCGATGCGTGCGAGGTTAAAACCAGCCCTTTTTGTGTGGCAAGAGGCTGAAACAGGTTAAAGGCGCTCTGCACCACTTCGGTGATCTTGAATTCACTTGCGTGGCTTATTTCGCCGCCGGCTTCGAGCCGTGAAAAATACAGCGCACTGTCAAGAAGGCTGACCATGTTGTTGGCCGCTTTTTGCCCGATCGTAAGCAACTGACGCTGATCATCATCCAGCGTACCACATTCGATCAATTCAAGGATACCCAATATGCCGTGCATCGGGGTGCGTACCTCGTGGGACATAACGGTCAGAAACTGTGTCTTCGCGCGCTCCCCCTCAAGTGCTGCGTGCAAAGCGCTGGTCAGCGTGGTCCGGTCTGCTTGCAAGTCCGAAATCACTTGGTTCAAATTCGCGCCAAGTTGCTGCGATTCAGCGATCACGACAGATGCTTCGCTTTCTATGACGCGCGCTGTTAAATCGCCGCCCGAAACAGCGTTCCCTGTCGCGACAACATGTCGAAACGGATTGGCAATAAAGCAAGACAGCCACCAACTTAGCACAACCAGAAATAAGATTTCGACGAAGACAATCGCCAACGTGGTGTTTTTAGACGCTTTTGCCCGCGCTACCAGCTCTGTCATTGGTTGCGGCACCATCACGCCCCAGCCTGTGCGGGCGACAAAGCTGAAACCGGATATCATGTCTGTTTTCATTGGCGGCGAATAGAAAGTTGCCACGCCCGTTTTGCCCGCCATCATTTGTTGAACAACCGAAAGCCCGCTGGCGTCTTTTGATGTTGCGTGCCAATCTTGTATCGGGTGGGCGATCACAAGGCCGTTCTGGTCCACGATCATCGAATGGCCAAGGACGCCGAATTTAATCGATTTTTGTAACGTGATTAAATACCGCAAGTTTAGTGCGGCAATTGCCAGTTTTCCATCCTGTTGTGTGCGTGCCAAAAACACATGAGGTGTACCATCAAATTTCAGAACACCCGAAAAAACAGATTGCCCCGGGTCCGCAACAGCTTGTGCGCGAAGGTCTGCAATGCGATCTACAGAAAGGTCGGGCAAGGGGGGTGTGTTCGCGGCTTTTAGCGTGTGCAACACCGTATTACGGGCATCCACAATCGTAACAAAGCGAAGATCAAAACGATCAAGCGTTTCGCGCAGGTCCAATCCGTTAGATACATTCAGGATGTTGACTGCCAGCTCAAAAATCGATGCGACATCATTGGCGTAGCGTTCCATCGCGGCAGCAAGGTTATTGGCGATTATCAGGTGGTTTTCGTCAACATACGCGATTTCTTTTTGGATCGCACTGCGCTCCATCCACTTGTACAGGCCAAGAATGGGTATCACAGAAACAACGAGCAGACTTGTGAAAATGATCCATCTGATACTGATCCGGAATCCGAAACGTTTCCGCGCAGGCCCTGGATTTCCGGATGCAGGTTGTCTCGCCTTCGCACTGCTCGACATGGTTCAACTTTCTGGCAATAGCTCTTTGTCCGACGACCGGATAAAACACATATCCAAGGTCTGCTCCTGAATGACGGTGACAGTGCAATTGACGAAGCTAGCCAACGCGTAAATTATGGGTGACCAACGAACAAATTATCTTTCGATATGTCCGCGTGGTCGCTTATATCAAGCTGTACAAGGCTTTGGTGGTCATGCCATGGCAATGAGACGCCTTTTTAAGCAAGCAAAACAGAAGTTTCGTGCGATTTTAACGTCAGCCGTGCCGCGCCATAATTGGCAAAACGGCTTGAACCGGGAATTTCGGGAAAGATCAGTTTCAATTCATCCAGATACTGCGCATCAAGTCCCGAAACGCTGTTGTCCCCTGGTTGAAAGCTCTCGGTCCACGCTTCGTTTGCAAGGACGATTTCGTGTTGGTCAAACATGATGTGAACGTAGGACACGCCTGTTAACTGTTGCACGGAAATGCCCGCTTCTGATACCAGATCGTTTGCTCTTACGATCACTTCGTTTGATCCGAACAAAAGTTCTGCGCGAGAGCCTGTCATTAACATACGGTGTTGCCGTGACACCATCATGTCACGATCTGGGCAATCTGCGCCAAGACTGCCACGGCGAATGACGATGGGTTGTAATGCGGCGTGTGCCGCCAGTTGTGCGCCGTCGACCCGCTTGATCCCGATCCAGACAATGGGCTTAAAGCCGTTGTCACGCGTCAGAACCAAGTCACCCACTTTTAATGTCTCGATCAACCGCGCGCCTGTGAATGTGCAAACGGTCGTGCCGGGTGTAAAGCAAGGAACCGCACACATTTCAGGGTCCGGCGCGCGCAGCGCAATCGTCGGATCAAGCGGTGCATCATACACAATGTTTTCAATGTTGCTAAACGTCAGGATTTCGCCTGTGTCCAGAAACGTTACCGTCCCATTTTCACTTACAGCATTCAGTGGGGTCGGAACCGACAGGCCGGTTGCTGGATCAATTTCGGTGTATAGAATTGCGGTATTGGCTTCGTTACCTTCACCCAGATTAAGCGTGTCATTGTCAACCGGGCCATCTTCGCCCCCGTCGATTGTGTCGCCGCCGTTTCCGTAAATATAATCGGCACCACCACCAGCATTGATGACATCGTTTCCGGTGCCGGTATCGATGATATCATCGCTACCACCACCGGTAATGGTGTCGTTGCCTTGCCCGGATGTGACAACGAAATGCTCAACACCTGCAAATGTTGCAGCGCCCATGCCGCTTAGGGTTCCGGCGTAGCCGGATGCGAGTGTACCGCTTGAAAGTGTTGTGGTGACATCTGTTACAGCGCTTGCGTAGTCAATCACCAGCGTATCGCTGCCAGTGCCGGCTGTAATGACGTCTGCGGCGCCTTTGACCAAAATCAGATCGTCGCCGCCGCCGGTCGTGATTGTATCCACGCCCAAGCCAGAGATAACGATGTCATCTCCCCCGCCCGAAGTAAGCGTGTTGGCGGGGCCTGCGCCACCATCAATATAGTTGCCGCCGTTGCCAACGGTTATCGTGTCAATTCCGCTGCCACCCCAAACGGCGTTTTCGCCGTGACCCAAGGCGACAGTATTCGCACCATCGCCAGCTTTGGCAAGGTTGTCGCCATTGCCAAGCGTGATTGTATCGACACCCGAACCGGTACAGACAGTGTTGTTGCCGTGCGTTGCGGCAATCGTGCTGGCCCCTTCGCCGGTGACGATCTGGTTGTTGCCGTCTGTCAGCGTGACAGTGTCAATTCCGTCGTCAGTCAGGATATGCTTGTCGCCACCCAGACCTGTGATGGTATTTGCACCATCGCCCGCAAGGATGATGTCTTCACCGGCGCCCACAAGGATCGTATCAATGCCGATGCCCGAAATGATAACATTATCGCCATCGGTGGTTACGATTGTGCTTGCGCCATCACCCGACAAAATCCGGTCATTCCCGGACCCGGTGTTGATGGTGTCGATCCCTGCACCCGTCTGGACCAAGTTATTGCCTTCGCCCGCAACAATCGTGTTGGCAACAATTCCCTTGCCGATGATAGTATCGTCGCCGCCAGCAGTGGTGACCGTATTCACCCCTGTGCCCATCAATATTGTATAATGTTCGAACTGACCGCCGGTAATTGTCACAGTGCCAACGCCAACGCCGCTAAAACTTGACGCGGCATTGCCTGTGGTTGTTCCGGTTGCGGCGCTATAATCAACGATCAAGCGGTCAATTCCGCCACCAGCCGAAACGGAATCAATACCGCCATCGACCGTAATCTCGTTGTCACCATCGTTGCCGGCAATGGGACTGTCAGTCGTGCTATCGGACACAATAATAGGGGCGGTTCCTGTCAGGGTCACACCATCAATGTCGGGTGCAATTTCAAGAACAATCCCGGTCGCGCTTTCGTCAGCTTCAATGGTAATACCGTTGACGGTGATCACCGCTGTTTCGCCACTATACCCAGCGGCAAGGACAATCGTGTCGCCCGGCGTTGCGTCGGCCATTGCGGCAAGAATTGTCGGGTATGCCAGACCAGGCCCCACTGCTAAAATCGCCATAAAACTTCCCCTTCGCACAAGCCGAGAGCTTCAAATCCTCTGGCTTGCCGTATAAATTTTGCGAAGTACGGCGTGGGCGGTGAAGATATCTGTCGCAGAAGCTGCTGTTACCCGACGCCTTGGCACACATGGGCAATAGGTCTTCGCGCCGATAACCAGCCAAGGTTTCGGACCACGCAACAAGCGTGGAGAATGACAGATAGATACAGTCGCCAGAACTTGCCTTTACTTTGCATTTAGACTCATCGGGCACATTTGCCGTTGGACTAAAATACCATGACGGCACCCCAAGGGATGCTGTGCAGAGGCTTAGTTATTGCTATCTTTAGAACTGGTCCGTCACTCGATTGGTTTTTGCCGCGTGATGTGTGCCAGTGGATTCAATGAAGCTGTTTGATTGAAATCAGATTTTCTTCAAACCAAAGATCTGTCTCGTGCTTTGTTGCAATCGCTTGATGTAAAAGCGTTTTCAACATGATGGTGTCATCGGCCCGTGTTGCGTTTTCAAGTTCACACAAGAGCCTGTGCAGCCGGATGGCCCCGATCATGGCAATCGGCCCTGCCGCTTTGTGGATCTGTTCTGCGATGGTCTCGCTTTGCGTCACTGCGCTTGCGGCGACCAAGGCTGATCCGGCGTCATGCAATGCCTCTTTGGTGATGTCCTGCAAATCCTGAACAGACATCGCACTTTTCAGGTCATCAATGATTTCCTTTGCGACAAGCGATGTAAGCTCGCGCGTTTCGTATGAAGACCCGGTTTTTATCTGGAGGCGTCGCAATTCCTTTACTTTCAATGCCAGCGCAGTTGAGGTAATCGGCTTTACAAGCGTAAGATCAAGGCCTGCATCCTTGAACAAGGCCAGTTCATGCGGTTGGGCATTTGCCGTGACACCCATGATCGGCACATTGGCAGACGCACCGCCTTCGCGAATTTTGCGCGTTGCATCCACACCATTCATGCCGGGCATATTGATATCCATAAGGATCAGGTCAAAGCGCTTTTTGCGCGCAATATCAACCGCCACAGCGCCGTCGTCTGCCACCTCGACGATATGGCCAAGCCGTTCAAGCATTTGCGACAAAAGCAAACGATTGATCGGAATGTCATCAACCACCAGCAGGGATAACCCGGTATCGGCATGATCGCTTTGATCTGTTTCTGACATTTGTGCGGTCCCCAAAAGAGATGATGGAAGTGGAATATCAAACCAGAACTGGCTTCCTTTTCCAAATTTGCTTATGTATTCCAGATGTCCGCCCATCATTGCAACCGCACGGTTCACAATTCCCAATCCAAGCCCGGACGATCCGAACGCTTGTGACGACAGAACCGACACAGTTTCAAAATCATTGGATATTCGCTTCAGGTTTTTTGGCTCGATTCCGATACCGGTATCGGTGACCTGAACGCGCATGCTGCCGGCAACATCGGGTGTGGGGTAAAGTTCCACCAGAATTTCACCGCTTTTGGTGAACTTGATGGCATTCCCGATAAGATTTGACAGCGCGCTCCGAAAGGCGCGCCTGTTGCCAAGCAGCGGTTCGGATACTTGCGGATCACAGGCCAGTGTCAGGGTTGTCTGGTTTACCCCGGCAAGTGATTGCGATTGCTCGACGATAAGGCGTGCCACCTCGACAGGGAAAAATGTCAGGAAAACATCCGGCACATCCGGGACATCGTGAAGCGATAATTCCAGAACCTCTTCGATCTGCTCAAGCGCGGACCCTGCGCAATCACGGGCGATCTGGCGCAACAAAACCTTTTTATCCTCTGTCTCTGTGTCCTCCATAAGTTCAAGCGCAGTCATGATCCCGTGCAGGGGCGTGCGCATTTCATGGCTCATCACGGCAAGGAACCGTGCATTTGCCGCAGAACTTCTTTCGGCTTCGCGCCTTGCCGCACGTTCCGCCAAATCGGACTGCACAAGTTTGGAAATATCGCGCAAAAATGCAATATAGATCAGCTGGCCGTTGCTATCTTTATCAGAAATGACAGCCACTTCTACCATGATGCACACACCGTCGTTGCGTTGCAGTTTCAGGCGCATGCGGCCCCGATTTGCCGAGCGGGCAAGGCTGGCTGAAATCTGGCGGCCACTTAATTTTCGCTTTTCAAACTTCAACGATCCTGACGTCAACAGATCTTCGACAAACGCGCCTTCAACATTTGAAAAGGTTAAGCCGAACATTTCTTCCGCCGCGATGTTATACGTGGTGACCTTTCCCTGCGCGTCCGTGATAATCACGGCGTCCAAAGACGTCTCTATCGCCTTGTCCAGCTTTGAATTGATATGCGCCAGACTGACGGTTTGCTGATTATATTTCCATGTAATCCACGATATCAGTATCGCGACCAGAACCAGCAGGGCCTCGAGGCGTCGTAGTGGTGTGAGAAGGCTTGGCTGGGGCGCAGGCGCTTTGCTGTCAGCCATCACAGGTTCTGGTGTAAAGGCACGCGGGTGCGCCAGTGTTTCGCGCCATAAATCTACTAGACCCGCATTGGCTACATTCAAAATTTGGCGAAAATAGTCAGCATCCTGCCCGGCGCTGTTGGCGATGACCGTCCGAAGGTTTTCAAGATTGGCCTGAATTGCGCTTAGATCAAGATCCGATGGCAATCCGTCAGATTTGACCAGATCAGCCGCGTTCAGATCAGCGAGAATAATGTCGATGCGGCGGGCATAGGTATCGAATGTTGTGCCAACCCGGTCAATGGCATCGCTACGGGATGCGGATGATGCGGGTGTGATCGCACCAGCGACTGCTGTTAGAAAGCGCCGGGTGTCTGCTTCAAATTGCGAGTCTGCCAAAATTTCAGAGGCAAAAGTATTCCGGTCAGACCCGGACACCAGCGCAATTTTAGTCGTTATTGCAGCGTTGAATGCAAAGGCAATCAAGACAATGAATACGGGAATAAGATAGCCGATATGATGTGCACTTAACCTAAGCTGCGTTAGCGCCTGAAATAAATGCCGGGCCATCATATACACCCACTTTTTGACATATTGAAAAATATCGTGTATAAGAGATATGTCATTCTACCGTGGTTCGTCTGAACGACAGACCAGGCTTGCGCCCGACCGAATCCAACACTTCGGGGACTTTGCACGCATGGGGGGGCCGGTAAAAATCTTACGGGATATAAACATTGCAAACGTTACCTTAACTTTGAAACAACTCGTCAGGACACACCGGGTGAAGTTTAAAGTAATATTTTTGACTAGATAGCTATACTTTCGATAGCTCAAGTAGCGCTTTCATCTTATCCGTATTCGGATATGCTTGGTTCAGGATTTTGTAACATGCTAATTGCGTATTTGTTTGTCCTTTTTTAACCGAATGGCGCGCCAACCGTCGGGAAGTATGCAGCTTTATGAATAATCCAGATAGTACGCCGAAAATTTCAGTTTTAATCGCAGACGATCATCACCTTATCCGCGACGCGCTTGCAAAGGCACTTGGCGCTGATCAACGGTTTTGTGTCACAACGGCTGACAGCTTTGCCTCTGTGACCGAGATAATCGCCGATACGGGGCCGATTGATGTCATTCTTCTGGATATTGTGATGCCCGGAATGAAAGGTCTTGAAAGCGTCGAAGACATCGTGACGCTGAACACTGATGGCGCTGTTGTCGTTTTTTCCGGGAATACCGCGCCAGATTTTACCACACAGGCGATCGAGCTTGGGGCGCGCGGTTTCATCCCAAAAACATTGCCGCTTAAATCCCTTTCAGCTGCGATTCACTTGATCGCGATGGGGCAAGTTTTTGTCCCCATCGAGGCGAACACGACCTTGGGGGACAAAGACGGCGACGAGGTGTCTGTTTTAACGCAGCGCGAACTGAGCATTCTAAATCTTGTGTCAGATGGCATGACGAACAAAGAAATCGCCTGGAAAGTCGGGATTGTTGAGGTGACAGTCAAGATGCACATGCGGTCAATTTGTATCAAGCTCGAGGCGAAAAACCGTGCCCATGCTGTTATTCTTGCATCCAAACTGGGTCTGCTAAAGGGTGACATCTATTTGGGGTAACGGGCAAGCCACGGGCAAGCCAAACACTGGAATACACCGCCGCCACATCGTTAATTGCGAGAGGCATAATTTTCACGCTCTGTTCGCAGGGTGCTGATGGCGCGCGCGTTTGTAATTGCCACCATGCTTAGATTAACAAAGCTAGAGACAAAGGTCACAACTTCAGGTGTGAATGGCCTGAAATCCTGTCGAAATACGGTAAACACGCCTTCGAGCGCACCGTCTGTCACCATCGGGATCGCAATCAATGATCTGGCGCCGCCAAGGTTGACGATGGCATGGCAAAGCGGTTCCGGGTTACCTTGCGAAATAAAAGATACGGTATCCGTAATGTTTATTGTTTTGCGGGTGACAGCAAGACGGCCCAGTTCGCAACTGGAATGCAAGCTAAATTTATTCGCATCGTCCAGCCATTTTTGAAATCCAGCAGGGATACCTTTGCTAAAGCTGGCGCGAAACCAGCCGTCGCTTAGGTAATCCATTTGGAAACCTGAATCAGCATCGCAAAGTTTCAAGGCATAGGTCAAAATCGCGGTGCTGACCGTGTCAACATTTCCATCTGATTGCGCAATAATGTCCAGAACGGCGCCCATCATTTTTTCGCGGGTGGTAATCACCGCCGACGCTTCGCCATTTTTATAAATATCAACACCATTATCCGGCGTTGCATGTGCGCGGCTATGGTTGGCGTCAAGCCGTGCTTTCAGCTCCAGCTTCGACGACAGTTTTAGCTTGCGGTAGATCGACGCCAAGTGACTGCGCACTGTCGAGGGGGCAATATAAAGTTGTTTTGCTATTGTTTGATGGGTTGAACCACCAGCGTAAAGCAGCGCAATTTCATTTTCACGGACGCTTAGGGGACTTTCCAGTGGCACTGGATATTTTTCCTTTAATAACAAAAATCTATTTATATTTGCCCCCCGCCGTCATGTGAAGCAATCGTGCATTTGCAGTAAATAAACTAGTGCATATGCCCGATATACAAATGATATGCTTTTTGAAACAGTCATTTGACATGGTTTCAATTTTAGGTTGTCGGTTAGTGCGTATTCATGGGGCCCATAGTTTTGTCGAAGCGTGTGAATCTGGCAAAGGCTGGGCGGCCTGTAAGGTGTGGTGTCGGCAAGATGTTAAGTTTTCTTGTCCCGATGCGCGGCCAGCGTGGGCGCCGACATTGGCGCAATACGCCGACCTGATCAAAAGCCAGCCATACGGGGATGCCGGTCAAAAGTATTCTGTGAAATCTGTGGCACTTTACGATCACATCTTTCCGGTTTTCGCTGTGGTAAAGTTGTGCGGAGTGTGGACCAGCCAAGTGATCCCCCACCCGCCAGTAAACGCCGCTTGCGAGGCAGATTATACCTACATTCTTGAATACGACGGCAACAAAATTTCTCATATCACCATGATATGGGACGACCATGACCTGTCGTATCGGCCGGATTGTGCTGTGATACCGTTTTAATGTGTCGTGTTACCTGTCTTGCAAATTGGCAGGTCGGGCAACGGGTTTCATCCAAACAACGCCAAGAGCGGTAAAAAAGCCAACAGCAATCCGATGTCACCCATGCCGCCAGTGCTATCGGACCCGTCATCTTGTGTGGTGTCGTCGCTCTCTATTGTCAGCACGTCTTCATCGGTAATGACCAACGCTGGATCAAACATGTCGTCGGCGTTAATTGCGTCAATGACCGGCGCAAAACCTTCGGTAGGTACAATGCCGTGAATAATGACCTGCATGATTTCACCTTCATCAAGGTCGGCTTCAATCACCCCGTCTTCGTAAACATCCTCTTGATTCAGGTGCTGGACTTCTGCCTGGGAACTTGTGTTTCCAGGGTTATCGCCTTGGGCAACGCCAAGCACGCTAATTTCCATGTCATCAAATCCGGCAACCAAATTCGACAGGACAATATCCGTCATCGCGGTTTCATCCAGCGTAGACACAAGATATAAAACCATGTCACCGTCACCGGCAAAGGCATGTACATCTACCGGACCTGCATCAAATTCGGTATTGCGGTCACCATTCGGGGTAAAATCAATCGCGGTTTTTCCCGGAAGATG
>Ga0222645_100924_pt1 | contig 14301 bp, 36 predicted proteins | sample AntAcemetagen292_FD_179881 | JGI IMG/M metagenome (GOLD analysis project Ga0222645, IMG submission 179881) | Saline water microbial communities from Ace Lake, Antarctica - #292 | ecosystem: Environmental > Aquatic > Non-marine Saline and Alkaline > Saline | place: Antarctica: Ace Lake | collected...
CGGTGTCTGCTCCATCCACTTTATTAAAGAGTCCTCTGTATTGTCTAAGTAGTTGTTCCAAAGATTCCAAAAAAAAACAAACACATTCCAAACCTCTGACAGTTTGGCGTCTCTAATCAAAGCAGCTCGCTCATTCAATCCAATACCATCATCTCCATAATGTTTACCTTTAGGCTTGCACATTGCGGCTAAGAGCAAATCCATAACCTCAACGGCTTTACCTTGATTCTTGCTTCGTATGTTTAGAACGTCCAACAGTTGCCCACTGCTTAGCTTGTCAGGCTTGTGTTCGATGTGATACTTAACACCTCCTAGTGTGATAGAGTTGTTTATCCTAACCTTCTCTAGTAGCCTCACATTGAAGTCACTAAGCCCCTCAACTAGCTTGCTGAAATCGACCATTTTTATCCTGCTAGCTTCCTCGTAGGTGATGCCCTTTATTGCAGACACCGCATAGATGTTTTGCTCAATCATAGACAAGTCCTCGTCTATCTCATTCAATAGCTGGTATTGCCCAACAGTTAATTTATATAACATAATATTTTCCGTACCCTTTTTTACTAAATTTGTGCATTACTAAATACCTGAGTGCATCAATAGCGTGGTTATAGTTATCAATAGGTACATTAAGGCTGTCTCCATTCTTATCTACCTTCCATCTATACTGCTCTAGCTCCTTAATTAGATTCTTACTGCCAGCATCTACGTTTATCGTGTAACCCTTTAATAAGTTTATACCAAACATAATACTATCCTTTCCTTTCTTTACTCCGTCTACCGTCCATCTAAGCCGTCTAAGCTCCTCAATACTCTTAGGCTCTGCACTGTCTGCCACAATTAACGTGCCTCTGCTGATACCTAGTATCTCCATCCGACTACTTATGTCTTGGTTGGTTAAGCCAGTCTCATAGATAACCTCTTTAATCCATAGCTCTCCGTTTTGCTGCCTTACCTCAACCATAGAAGTAGGGTCATTAGTAAAACCAAAGTCAATGCCATAGCCTACAAGCTCCTTATCTTCAAAGCTCTCTGTAGTAGTGTACCATTTCTTTAATACTAAGCCCTCTATACGTCCAGTGATGCCACGAGCGTACACCTTCCACAAGTCAAGGTCTTTATCTTTAAGCCCTTCAATCTTTGCTCTAGTCTTATCCGTTAAGAATGGGTTATGTCTATGATCTGAGATAATCAACTCAGTATTCTCTAAGGGTATTATCTTATCGTGGACCCAAAATGAGGTGTCAGGATTATAATCTATAAACACTTTCTTTCTAGTCCTCAAAGATAGTTGCTCGAATACATTGTAGGGTATGCCGTTGGCCTCATTTACAAACAAATAATCCCTTTTACCCGACTTAGCGTCCTGCTCGTTGTCGTAGCTATTGAACTCTATCACGCTTTTGTTTAGAAATGTCATTAACCTCTCAGAGCGATTGTAAGAGGCTAACTGCTGCTGTATTACTTCGTCTGCGTTAATGATGTCTAAGGCATCTCTCAACGCCCCTACCTTTAGGTTAGGTATATCCTGACCTACTACTGTGATAGTACACTCTGATTTTATAGCAAGGCTAAATAGTACTTGAAGGATAGCGTAAGTTTTACCAGAAGATGTGCCTCCTTGATTTACTACTATGTCTGCTTGTGAATTGTAGTTTAACCGATATAGTCCGCCAGTCTTAATCAACTATCCCTTTCTCGTTATCAGCAAATGGCACACCAGTATCAATGATATTAATGTCTAATGATTTAAAGATAGTCTCTTGCATTACCTCAGTACGTTCTATGTAGCCTCTCTTCTTACCTTTGGTCTTTAAATAGAATATAGTGGCAGTAGTATTGCCGTCTTGTATCTGCTTGTGAAGTTGGCTCTCTGCAAAGTCTAGTGTTATATTAGACAACTCATCTACCTTAGCTTTAAACACCTCATCTTCCTTGCAGTACTTGTAGAATGTTTCTCTGCTACACTCTGCAGTCTTGCAGGCGGTTGTCACTATCCCTAGAGACTTCTCTAATGCCGTCAGTAAAGTGCCTTTTAGTATGTCAGTTTTTGTCATATTTCTTTACCGCACTTCTCGCACGTTTCTCGCTGCTTATCTTCTTTCTCGCTTGTCTCTTCCTCTATCTCAAACGGGAAACCATCAAGCCCCCACTCTTCAAGTTCCTTTACATCCCACTCATTCGCTAGCACATCCCAATCGTGTTCTCCAAACCCTACATTGTCTGCAATGATAAACCTTCGCTTCTCGTCGTCTGTAAGCCCGTCTGCTCGCTTTACCCATTCATCTGGTATGTTAGTATAGCCAAGCTCTTTAATTGCCTTAAAACGCATATTACCGCCTATTATGACATTATCCTCGTTTACTACCAAAGGTCGCAGCTCCATCATCTTAGGAAAGTCTTTGATTGACTTGACTAACTTTGCAAACTTCTCATCTTTGATAAGTCTAGGGTTAGACGGATTTAGCTTTATGTCTTTAATCTTTACCATTGCGAATCTCTACAGTGCTCGTCACTTGGATAAGGGCTTGATACTTTCATTTTAAGCACCGCATTCGTGCAGTTATTTCTTATGTCGTACCACCAGCTAGTTCTTACTCCGTTAGGCGTTCTTGCTCCTCCCGTTAGTATTACTACTCCACAATTACAATCTGGCTGTGGTGGTTCTACTTTTTCTTTGTCGCATCCTATTGCAAGGATGGCTATTATTATTATGTATTTCATTTTTTTAGTCTATTTATTATTTCATCTACTTGTTCTTCTGCACATCCTATTGTATTATCAATGTCATCAAACTCGTCTGGTTTTGAAATCGTATCAGCATTATAACTTGTAAATGCTTCGATTAGTTTTTGTCTAGTTGTGTTTATTTTCATTATGTTATATATTTATAGTATAGTTTTAAAACGTGTTTATATATGCACTTACCACATTCCATATCAGGGTTATAGTTGAAGTCCTCTCTGCATAGCTTAACAAACTCAGGCTTTAATTCTTTACTTAGACTTCCTCCTTGCTGCTTGTACATAGTTGTTATCTCAACCTCTAGCTCTTTGGTCATAATGTTTGTAATCTCTTTTTGTTCTCTTTCGTTAAGTCGTGCTTAATCTTCACGTCCTCTTTTAGTTTCAATCCTAGTTCTACTTGCATAGTATGATTACCTTTTATTTTCTTTATTGCAGACGCCCAGTCATTATTATATACCTTTATACTGTTTTTATTTGTTGAGAGTAAATTGTAAGGGTTCACTGCCGATACCATAACGGGCTTTGCGAAGTGTCCGGCCTCTATCATTTTAAGCTCAGACTTGCAGCTATTGAATGTATTTTCTTTAAGTGGTATAACACAGATGCCACAATGCTCATAATCCTTAGCGTACTCTCTAATGGAACTAAGCTGCTTTTTTATTGCTTGCATCCTCTTGGGTATAATAGGGGCTTTAATCAATAGCTTCTCATTTTCAAAGGCAGTGCCTAATATTTTTAAATCTTTTAAATGTGTGCTACCTCCTGAGTAAAAAAACGTGTCGAAGTTTATACTCAAATCCTCGTATGCAAATTGCTTTTCCATTGGGTCTAAAGCATTCTTTACTACCTCCACATTTTTATTGTACGATGCAATCTTTTCAGCAAGTAGCTTTGTGGTAGTCCATACCACATCTGCAAGCCTCAAGTTTCTTACTATACACTTGTCTAGATGGCTTTTATTGTAGTAGTGTCTCATTGGGTGACCCTTTGGCATAATCCAGTAGTCGTCTACATCACAGATTACTTTGATTCCTTTCGCCTTTAGTTTCATATAGGCTTCTTCTGGCTGCATCTTGTGTGATATGTTACGGTTGTATATTACGTGGGTGACTCCTTCTAACTGCTCAAAAAACAAATCGTCTTTGTTATCTAAGCAAACTACATCAATGCCATAATCTTTGTGCATCTTAGCCATTGGAACTATGAGCCTATGATATGACACACCGCTTATACTCCTGACTATGATAGCCACCTTTATTTTATTCTCGTACATTATTTTAAATTCTTTTTTTGCTTTGGCGTAATCACTTTTTAAAGTGCGGTAGCCTATTGACGCCCCCTTGTGTATCTGTGTGAGATTGTCCCCGTTGTATATAGCTTTTAAAATGTTCCCGTAATAGTGTCCCATCTTATCAAGCACCTCACTCACCTCATCGTTGCTGCTGCTCTCGTGGTCAAAGTATGGGTCTTTCTTATTGTACTTCTTTATCCACTGGTTACGCATTACCATAGCAAAAAAGCCAGCGATATTATCCACTGGCTTCTTGGTTAAGCATATTTCAAAAGCGATAGAAACTAATTCGTCTGCCTCTTCCTTGTTAGATGTTAGCCTCAGTGCATAGTCTCGTATGCTCTTATCAAAATATACTTGCTCTAGGGTCATAGATTAAAATGGGAGCCCATCAGTTTCTTTAAATGTGTCTACACTTCCTGATGATTGGCTTTCTCCTTTAGGTGTAGGTTTCCAAGTGTCTAATTCTACATAAGGCTTTCCGCTCTTACCTACGTGTACATTTAGATTTAACCATCCTTTGTCGGTGTGTTTATGGATAAACTCAATTGCATCCTCAGACTTTAGACTTAGACTACCTACCACCCACTCTGGTGAGTCAGGTTTCATCTTAAAAATAAACCCTTCTGCAAACACTTTTTCTTTTTTTTCGTTACTCATTTTTACTTAATTTAACTTTTAGTTGCTCTATTAATAATTTCATTCGGTCTACTTTACCAAACAAATTCCAAGACTGACCGAGCGAGTCAAGCTCTTTTTGTAGCTCCTCTAATTCTTGCATATTTCCTTAATGAGTTTTATATCTGTAAGCCTCCAAAGTAGTCTGTCATTATGAAGTATCTTATGATTATTCATAAGCCTAGCAAATAAAGTTTCCTTGTCTGCTATGCTGCCAAATACTCCTGCTGTTATTGTTTTACCTGCTTTAGTGGCGGTTACTTCGTATAGTCCTTTCATATCCTACTTTGGTTATCGTGTTTAATGTGGCACGCTCTGCATCTTATTTTAATATTAGTGTGGTCATAAGCCAGCTCACTCCTCCTAGTTTTCTGTGCCTCGTCTACACTTATAGTGTGGGAGCAGTCAAGATATACCCCACTAGACACTAAGCAATCTACACAGAAGTTATATCCAAACTCATAAAACTGTGAATCTAAAGCGACTTTCTTAGCTCCTACCGTGTATCTGTCAATCTTTGACTTCGATATTCGCTGCCCATCAGATGTATAATAGTGATTCATTGCTACAAATATATTTTTTTATTTGATAAAATCAATACTTACTTAATTTTATATGCCAGTTTGCCTTATCAAGTCTAGCCTGCAAGTCTAATGATGTCATCAGTGTTCTATGATATTCCTCTTCCATATCGTTAAACTCTGTTTGCATAGCCACACAGTGCATCACTAGGTTGTCTAGTACCTCTATACGTTCGCTGGCTTCGTCCTTTCCTTTGCCGTTGTACTTTTGCAACTTTACTTTCATTTGATTTATCACGCTCTTTGCTTTCTTTATTGGTGGCTTAAACTCCGCTATAAGTTTCTTGATTTCTTTTTCAGTTCTCATAATTAAAATGGTTCATTGTCTTTTACTTCAAATAAATTATCTTTCATCGGGTCTTTTACTTTTTCCTCGTTACCGTATGCGTATGTCTTTACGCTCTCCACTACATCATACTCATAGTATCTCTGCTTATTCCAGTCCATCCATAGGCTGCAATCTCCGAGCCTTCCGTAGTGTTTAGGCTTTACTTTGTCAATGTATATCTGATAAGGTTGGTTGTTATCCTTACTTTCTTTGTGAACTACCATTATATTCTTACCGTTATTATTCCACTCACTGCCTCCCATCAAATCATACACGCTAGGTTTTTTGACGTTGCCATCCTTGACCGCTTTAGGGTCAGGGTTCTTAGGGTGTATAATTGTAAAGGCGTGCATCTTGTTGACATCCATAAACCTATTCCTTAGACTTAGTATCTTCCTCAGGTAGTCGGGGCTTGTTGGCTCGCCCTTGTGTGCCATATAATTCCAAGAGTCTATCACTGCACTATTGCAGCCTTGCTCTTTGGCTATATTCCAAAACTCCTCTGGTTCTAAGCTATGCTCTGAGCTAATAAACTTGAACTTATCGCTCAAAAAAGCCGAGTTTTTGACGATGTCCTTCTCTGTAATAGCATTATCATAGTGCTGGTCAAAGGTTTTTCCAGTGAGTTTGTGCATCAGATTACTTAATACTTCGACATCGCTACCATCATCAGGCATATAAACGCAGTGCCTCCATCCTTCGTTTATTGTTAAGCCCATCATTATCTCTTTAAGTACTAAAGACTTTCCGTAGAAGGGGTAGCCAGTTATATCTGTGCAACCTCCCTTAGCAAATGTAAGGTTATTATCAAAAGACTTTAAACCTACTTTGCTACCTTCGGGGAGTCCGTACTTCTGCAAGTGCATCAGTTGCTCTATTATTTCGCTGCTCTTCTTTATCATATCAAAATAGTTTTAGTTGTTTTTTATGCTGATCTAGTCTCTTCATAGCCGCATCAAAGTACTCTTTGTCTAGTTCGCAAGCTGTTAAATCGTACTTTAGATTGTGGCACGCTAAAGCTATTGAGCCAGATCCTAAGTGCGTATCTAAAATCTTATCGCCTTCTTTTGCGTAGTTCATTAAAAGCCATTCGTAAAGTTCGGTCGGCTTTTGAGTTGGGTGTATTCTGTATTTATAAGTTTTACTTATGTTAATAGTGTATTTTCTTACTGATGTCTTAAAACTACACCAAGCAAGCTCGGCGTCGGCATTATCTGAATTTCCGTTGTTTTTATCCCATACAACCCAACAACTACTGTCGTAAGGTATTTTACTTATAAAATGATTAGCACCCCATATTATTTGATTTTTACTTACTCTTATTAATTGGTTAAAATATTCTTTTTCAGGACTTTTTGAATCCCAATCGGTATCATGATATATTTTAAAACCTGCCTTATTGCCTTTATTTAAATTTCTGCTTTTATCCATACCAATCCCATAGGGCGGATCAACTATTGCAAGGTCAAAGTGATTGTCAGGATAGCGAGCCATTAACTCCATGTTATCTTCGTTTGTTATTTTCATACTCTTAGCTTGCTTCTATTTACGTGTTCTAATAATTGCCCTATGTAATCCACTGGTTGCCCTTTGGTGTCTTTAGTTCTAAATAACCATTGCGGGTTTATCTTCTCAGCCCAAAACTTATCATCGTGGTTGCTTACTGCTTTTAATATCTCAGAGGGAGTATAAGTGTCTAGCCAAAACATAAAATTATTTACATCATTCTTACTGCCTTTGTACGGAGAATTTTTAATCTCATTATACTTGACCATAAAAAGTTTATACTTATCAAAGTTTTTATCGAAGTTGCTTTTAGGTTTAACGATTGTATTCTCACTAAATAATTTTAATTCTAGACCCCCTATATCCTTTTCTTTTCCTTCTTCTTCTTCTCTTTCTTCTTCTATTGTTTTCACTTGCGTTTCACTTGCGTTTCGTTTGCGTTTCACTTGCGTTTCACTATTTGAATCAGTACTTTGGTAAGTGTCATATTTACAGACAGTTAGCCGTGTCGTTTGCGTTTCGTTTTTTAGCATAATCATTCCATCTTTTTCTAGCAAAATTAAAAACCTTCTAGCCTTACTTTTATTTACACCCCATCTTTTAGACCAAGTCTCGTATGAATATAACTTCTGACCAGCTTCGCAGTTATATATAGTTCCTTTTATAACTGTTCTAGCAGGTGCGTGGTTTACTTCTATAAGTATGTCAAGCCACCATTTAAGATAGTTAGCATCTGACCATAGCCAGTGCTGATTGAGTTGTCTATGTAATTTTATCCATCCGCTCATATTTATATCTCTCTTAAGTCCCCGTCTTGCATTATTTTTAGCATTCTCTTTAAGTCCCCTATTAGAATACGTAAATCTTCTTCATCTACCGCTAACATTTTACTACCGTTTTCGTCTGTCAAAACAAAGTCCACCTGATAATTGTGGTCTTGCTTAAAAATTTCTAGAACTGTTGAACTTCTTTCGTATTCAAATTTTACTACTCTCATAATTTTATTTATTTAATTTGTGACATAAAAAAAGACCTCGCTTAAGAACTGAGTGAGGCAGTTCTTAAGGTTGGTCTTGTAAAGTTCTTTCAGTATATTAACCCCTTCACTGGTAAATACTTCTGCAAATATAACTTTATTTTTGATATATTCGCAAAATGATAATAAAACTTTATAATCTGCCAAAAATTTCTTTAAACAAATGGTATGCTGGTATGCATTGGACAAAGCGAAAGCAGATTAAAGACAACTACACTATGATAGTAAAGAGCCAATGTAAAGAGGTACTGCCAAAAGATAAAGTATATTCCGTAGAATATCAATGCTACTTTAAATCAAGACCCTTAGACGCTTCTAATTGCGTGGCTATGGTTAAGATGATTGAAGATATAATCTTTGAAGATGATAGCTATAAGATAGTGCAGGATATTAAGATAAGCAGCGAGAAAGCAAATCAAGATTTAGTAATTATAAAAATAAATGCAATTTAATTTGTTGCGTATTAAATAATTATACTATATTTGTGGTACAATAACAAAGAAACAAACCTTAAAATATACAAATTATGACAACTATATCAAACACAACAGGAAGTAAAAAAGTAAATATCTCAACAGATGGAACGGGAATGGTTAGAGCGTTTTATGTTCAAGTTTATAACGGACAAGAACAAGTTTTAGATAGCAAGTCTTATAAGTCTTTTAAAATGGCTGAAAAATGGGCAAACAAAAAATTAAATTAAGCGAAAGCGGATGGATTTACTGCTTCAAAAGAGGTGGTAAATTCGTTTTTTTAGATAGAAAAGATAAACTAATCAAGAGTTTTAATACTTACAATGAGGCTGTTGCGTTCGCAAATAGCAACATTGACTTAATTAATCAAAACCCAATCAAGAACTAATGAGAAAAAACATAGACATAAAAGAAAAAGATGTACAGCCTTTAAAAATATTGGCGGTTAAAGCAAATAAAGACTTAAAGAATTACATACAGGACGTATTGAGTTAGCACGTGTTTAAGGCAAAAAAATAATTGCGTACAATGTTAAATCTATGGGTAGTTTTTGCTCGAATTAAAATAAATAAATTATGAAGATATCAGAAAAAGTAATTGACATAATAAAAGGAATGGAAGGGATCGGCGGAGTACCAACAGACCAAGAGTTCTTAAATGAATTTGAATTTCGTTTAAAAGCACTAAAGCAAGGGCAAAAATTACCTATAGATAGTGTTAGCAACCAAAGGAAACTGTTAACTGCGTATGAGGTTTATAAACGTGGTGAAATTCCTGACGATAATTGGGATATTGACTTATTTTTAGGAATTGCAAAAAGCAGTTTATAGTTGCTACGTGAGTATAAGAGCCGTTTTTTCTATGGCTTTTATACAGTGTTAGGTGTAGTTTTATGCCTTTTTGCTGAGGTCAGAAATATGGTTAAAATATGAGTCCAACCTATCTCACAAAAATTCCACAGAGGTTTATTGATGCCCCTCTGTGGATATAAGTAATTGAATATTAATCAAATAAAGAACTTAAAAATGAAAGAATTAGCACTAATACCTAACAAAGAAGGGTTTGAGTTTATTGCAGTTTTAAAAGATGGCAGTGAAATAAAAACAAAAGTATTAAAAGACAATAGCGGACTTCATCGTTTTGTCCAGTTCAACGATACGATAGGTTGGTTTCCTTTAAATTACTGCTAACGGTTTGTATATGATTTCGGTTGTTTTTCACAACTGAATTATATACGGTGTTGTAGGTAGTACGGATAATAATAACTAAAATTAATAAATATGAAATTAGATTTGATTACAAACAAAGCAGAAAAAACAACTGCAAGAAATGAAAATGATGAGTTCTATACTCCAAACTATGCAATAAAACCTTTGTTAAAATATTTAAAGCCTAACTCTTATGTATGGTGTCCTTTTGATTTAGCAGAAAGTAACTTTGTAAAACTGCTGATTGAAAACGGACATAGGGTTTTAAATACACACATTGAAAACGGTGAGGATTTTTTTAATTATGAAGCACCAAGTAACATTGATTACATAATAAGTAATCCTCCTTACTCAATTAAATTTGAAGTATTTAGCAAACTGTTTGAATTAGGAAAACCATTTGCTATGTTGGTAGGTGTTGTTGGATTATTTGAGAGTCAAAAAAGATTTACAATGTTTGCGGACAATGATTTTGAGATAATGTATTTTGATAAGCGAGTAAGTTACTTTAAGGATTACGCAGATGTGAAGCCTAAACTTAACCCACCGTTTTCAAGTGTATTTTTAACAAAGGATATGCTCCCTAAACAAGTTGTTTTTGAAAGGATAGTAAAAAAGTAGTATTACCTACAACGCCCGAATATGCACCCCGTACGCTTCAAGCGTATGGTGTATATTGGATGTTAAAAATATAAAATAAAACATTGCGTATTAAATAAATATACTATATTTGCATCATAATAAAAAACAAAATGAAACAAACTTTTAGGAATCAAACCATTAAAATACTCCGATACCTTATGCCCATAGAGGTATTGGGGATGTGGTACATAGACGAGCCATTCTTTGCTGTGTTTTTTTTAGTAGTCGGGATAATATCATTTTCAGCAAAATATGAATCTTAGTGTACACGAGAGTATTACTCTCAGAGCTTTGGTAAAGACAGAGCTTAACAAATCGAAAGCAAGAAAGGTAGAAATGTATGCAGACGCAGACGATAATTTTAGCTATGACTTCTACTGGGAGAATAGAATTAATGAATTAGAAGGAATATTAGAAAAATTATGATAAACAAAATTAAAGACAAATTAGAGCTAAGGCTCGCTGAGTTAGAAGCTAAAGAGGGAACTATCGAGAATCTTCACCGTAGACTTGAGCTAATCAAAACACTACTAACTATTAATAAAATAGAGCAAGATAATGACATTTGAAAACAATGAACTATCACAGTACACTGCAAGAGCATTGAAGCACTTGACTAGCGAAGCTGAAAGAAAAGCAATAGCCAACAAGAGAGGCATAAGCATTCACACGCTTAACTCCGTACTTAACAGACAGCGGAAAATAACAGACGTAACTACTCGCCCTATATTAGATGTGACTCATTTAGCAATTTTAAACGCTAACAAAAGAGACACTAATCTAGCGCAGGTAAGAAGTTTACTCGCAGAAAAAGCAACTAAAATATGAAAGGATTATATAAAGAACTAGGGGGAGTAAAGAGTGGCAAAAGGTTTAAGCACGGACTAGTAAAGCATCCATTGTATTGTGTGTTTTACGGAATGAAAACTAGGTGTTATAATAAGAACAACGAATCATACAAAAACTACGGAGGTAGGGGGATAGACGTATGTGATGAATGGTTAAATAGTATCAAAGATTTTATAGATTGGGCTGAGTTTAACGGATACAAAGAAAATCTGCACATTGACCGAATTGACAACAACAATGGGTATAGTCCTACTAATTGTAGATTTGTCACTCCGCGAGATAATATTCTAAATAGAAGGAAGTTTAAAAACAACACTTCGGGGTTTGTGGGTGTCAGTAAGCTCGGTGGAAAATGGAGATGCAGGATTTATGTAAAAGGTAATACAATCAGTTTAGGTACTTACAATACCCCTCAACAAGCCGCAGCAGCTAGGGATGCGTACATTATTAAAAACAATTTAACTAAGTATAAAACACAAATACAATGAAAGAATTAACAACACCACTACCAATAGAAAGCATAGACTTTCGGGTACAATCAATTAACAAAGGCGGCTATGCTACTATATTAGCGTACAAAGATGCAAGGGTAGATATGCAGCAGCTAGATGACGCAGTAGGGGCTTTGTATTGGAAACGTGAGCATACTAGAGATAATAAAAACTGCATAGTATCAATATGGAGTGACGAGATAAAGCAGTGGGTCAGCAAAGAAGATACAGGCACGGAGAGCAACACGGAGCAAGCCAAAGGTTTAGCCTCTGATAGCTTTAAACGAGCGTGTTTTAACTGGGGTATAGGGCGTGAACTATATGACTATCCTATTATAAGCATTAAGCTATTAGATGACGAGATTAAAGATGGTAAGCCCACTTGGAACTTCAAACTAAAGCAGTGGAAATGGATAAGCGAATTTAAAGATGGTAAACTATTAGGGCTTGCAGCAAAGGATAATAATGGTAAGTTAAGATTTAAGTATGGTGAGTTCACCCCTAAGTAATGGATTCCACAGTATTAATAAAAATACTATTGTCAGACTTTAGAAATCTAGAGTCTGCCAGTAGTTTTGATATAATAAAAGTAGAGCCAAATGACTCCGAACTATTTGAGGGAGATGAGAAATACTCTGAGCTAATGAAAGCGTATAGGGTAGCGAGTAAAGAATTAAGAGACTATAAATTTAATAAAAGACATAATGACTGAACTAATTAACCAAGTAATAAACACCCCTGCCAATCATTGGTATGTACTATCAATAGGGATAATAACGGGGACTATAGTACCTTTCATTTATCTAGGTAGAGTGATAACCCAAAATAAACAATTAAAACAAAAATTAGGATTATGAACCCATACTTAATACCAGCGATGCGAACGCATACAATTAACAAGCAATTAATCGACATAAGCAAGCCTGAGCAGATAGTCAATATTGTTAGTGCTTACTTTTGTGAAAATACGCCTATGGGAATCAGATTCCCAAACATAGGCACAAAAGGGCTTAATCAATTAGTTAAGAGTACTACTCGCAAGCGTGAAATAGTAGAGACTAGATTTGCTATATGCTACTTTATAAAGTCTATGCTCAACACCCCTCTTGAAGCCATAGGTTTGCTACTAGGAGGACGTGACCATAGTAGTATTATACATGCAGTAAATACTTATGAAAATGATGCCCAAACAAGTTCAATTAACTTTAAAAGACACGAAGATTTATGCGAGCTTTTAGCCGTAGATAATGACATAGAACAAATAAAAAGAAGCAGATAATGGAAGCAAATTTAAAATTTAACCTAAACACGGTAGCAGACGAACTAAGATACTATCAATGTGCAAACTCTGAAAGTATGGCATTAGCACTCCACGAGATAGCGTACAACCTGAGGAAGAAAATAGAATGGAAAGCAGAAAGAAATCCAAAGCTAGACCCCTCCGACTTAGTATTTGAGATGATTGCGGAGATAATAGAGAGCCACGACATACAGATAAATAAGATATTGTGATGATTAGAGCTATAAAATTGTATATTTACAATAGAATACACAATAAATACATCAAATTAGGTATAATAAATAAGAAAAAATGACAGACATAGCCACAAGAATAGAGAAAGTTTGTAATTCAGTACTAGCCAAAGAGCAAGAGTACCGAGAAGACAGAGAGACAATAAGCAATTGGTCAGCACTTTTAAGAGAGTCTGCCATCCACAAAGAGCTTATCTATGAGTACATAATAGAAATGTGCGCAAAAGAGAACGTAAAAGCTGACGCAGTGTTTAAGATAGTAGAATGAAATACTTACCCTATTTAATACTATTCATCTTAGGTGGTGCTTTGGGCTTTTACATAAATCCAAAGCCTAAACCTATTATATTAGACCCTATAATCCTAACTAATACAGATACAATATACAAAAAAATTAATGTACTGCAATTAAAACAAGACACCTTAAAAATATACTATGAAAAAAAGATTTACATTTATAATACCCTTCCTGCTACTAAGCGTGTGCAGTTATTCTCAGACCGTATTAACCGATAATAACGGAGATACTACTGTGTGCATCTCGCTATCTCAAATGGATGGCATATACACGGAGCTTATACAGAAGGATAGTTTAATGTCTCAAAGCTATATTAACGCATCTAAGGAGCTTTTGCTGATACAGGTATTAGATAGTGCAGACAAAGATATAAACACGCTTAAAACGGCTGCAAATAGTCTTAGCAAGAACAACGCTATACTATTAAGAGAGTCGAGAGATAAAGATATGAAAATATTGAGGAATAGGAGTATTTCAATAGTGGCTGTACTGGTTACTATTATTTCACTTCTATTTTAACGACCTTAATAAAATGAGTAGTGCATCTTCACTACACTTGGATAGAAGCAAAACGGCTGCAATGCACTATTCAATTTATTTATTGTTAGCAGCTTTTAAATTTAATATTATGAGATTTTACAAA
>Ga0222645_100925_pt1 | contig 14294 bp, 14 predicted proteins | sample AntAcemetagen292_FD_179881 | JGI IMG/M metagenome (GOLD analysis project Ga0222645, IMG submission 179881) | Saline water microbial communities from Ace Lake, Antarctica - #292 | ecosystem: Environmental > Aquatic > Non-marine Saline and Alkaline > Saline | place: Antarctica: Ace Lake | collected...
CCAAGCTAAATCAATGTACTTAGTAGAGTTAGCCTTGGATATGTGCCACCAAGTTTTAAAGAAAAATGGAAGTTTTGTAGTAAAAGTATTTATGGGGGAAGGGTTCGAGCCATTTATGAAAGATATGCAAAATGCTTTTAAAACGGTTAAAACTCGTAAGCCTGAAGCATCCCGAGGACGTTCCAGAGAAGTATATCTGGTAGCGACAGGATATATAGTGTAGTAGTCTCGAGGTCTAGTGGTAATTAAGGCGCGAAACGCAATTCATAGAGTCACAATGACTCTAGTAACAACAGAGGTTTAACAACTTGAGCGACATGGCAAAAAATTTAATCTTATGGCTGGTTATCGCTGTCGTACTGATGTCGGTTTTCCAAAATTTTTCAGGAACGGAATCTAAATCTACCAATACTGACTATACGTTATTTTTACGAGATGTAAGTAATGGTGTGGTAAGTAGCGCCACTATCGACAGAAATTCAGGGCAAATTAACGGTGTGAAACGTAATGGTGAGTCATTTAATACCATTATTCCTTACACTGACTTGGCTTTGATGGATGAGCTAATAGAGAACAACGTAGCAGTATTTGGCAAAGAGCCGGAAGAGTCATCTATCTTGACTTCAATATTTATATCTTGGTTCCCCATGTTGTTACTGATCGGGGTGTGGGTGTTCTTCATGCGCCAGATGCAAGGCGGTGGGGGTGGTAAAGGTGCTATGTCTTTTGGTAAGAGCAAAGCGCGCTTATTAGGAGAGGACCAAATCAAAACCACTTTTGCAGATGTGGCCGGATGTGACGAAGCTAAAGAAGACGTATCAGAATTAGTAGAGTTTTTGAGAGACCCAAGTAAATTTCAAAAATTAGGTGGCAGAATACCAACTGGTATACTAATGGTAGGTCCCCCAGGAACAGGTAAAACTTTACTTGCTAAAGCTATAGCAGGAGAAGCTAAAGTACCTTTCTTCACCATTTCGGGTTCAGATTTCGTAGAAATGTTTGTAGGTGTAGGTGCATCCCGTGTGCGTGACATGTTTGAACAAGCTAAAAAATCAGCTCCATGTATTATTTTTATCGACGAAATCGATGCAGTGGGTCGTAAACGTGGTGCTGGAGTAGGCGGTGGTAACGATGAAAGAGAACAAACTCTAAATCAAATGTTAGTTGAGATGGATGGCTTTGATGGTAATGAAGGTATTATCGTTATTGCGGCAACTAACCGCCCAGATGTACTTGACCCAGCATTGTTACGACCCGGCCGTTTTGACCGTCAAGTAACAGTCGGTTTGCCTGATATTCGTGGGCGTGAGCAAATTCTTAAAGTGCATATGCGCAAAGTACCATTAGGTGACAACGTTGAAGCTAGTTTAATCGCTCGTGGTACTCCAGGCTTCTCTGGTGCCGACCTAGCTAACTTAGTTAACGAAGCAGCCTTGTTTGCAGCCCGCACAGGTAAGAAAGTGGTTGCGAGAGATGAGTTTGACAAAGCAAAAGATAAAATCATGATGGGTTCTGAACGCAAAGGCATGGTTATGTCCGAAGCAGAAAAAACCAATACTGCATATCATGAAGCTGGTCACGCTATTGTTGGCAGAATGGTTCCAGAACATGATCCTGTATACAAAGTATCGATAATACCTCGCGGTAGAGCGTTAGGTGTGACTATGTATCTACCAGAACAAGATAGATACAGTCATAGTAAGCAGCATTTAGAGAGCATGATTTCTAGCTTGTTTGGTGGACGTATTGCCGAGACCATTACTTTAGGTGAAGATGGTGTAACCACGGGTGCATCCAACGATATCGAACGCGCTACTGACATCGCACGAAAGATGGTAACTCAATGGGGCTTGTCTTCAAAGATGGGACCAATGTTGTACGCTGAAGAAGAAAATGAAATGTATCTTGGTAGCGGTATGTCAAAGTCCAAAAATATGTCAGATGACACGGCGCGCGCTATAGATGCTGAAATAAAGTCTATTATTGACCGTAACTATGACCGTGCTGAAAAGATTTTGACTGAAAATCGTGATGTCTTGGAAACAATGAAAGATTGCTTAATGAAGTATGAAACCATTGATGCCAAACAGATTGATGATTTGATGGCAAGAATAGAGCCAAGACCTCCAGCAGACTGGGTACGTGATAACAAAGATGACGGTGGTACCCCTTCGGGCGGAGCTTCTGTAACCAGCATAAAGAAGAAAGATGATAAGCCTGTTCAACCTAATGTAGGTAATCCTGGCGACGCAACTAGCTAAGTTTACAAGTTGTGATGTAAACGCCCTGTTGATTATTCAACAGGGCGTTTTTTTATAAGAAAAATAAAAAATTGAGCACTTATGCAGTTTAAAATCATGCCGTTTAAAGTAACGCTGCTTAAAATCATGCAGTTTAAAAATCATGCAGTTTAGAGACAAGTTTTTAGACTTATCTATATCAAGAGTGATGGGCATACTAAATGTCACACCAGATTCGTTCTCCGATGGTGGCGCATTTAATATGCTTGAAAATGGATTGTCTCAAGCTGCTTTGATGCTAACTGAAGGCGCTGATATTATTGATATAGGGGGCGAGTCCACTAGGCCAGGAGCCCAAGCTGTTACTGTGCAACAAGAACTTGACCGTGTTATTCCGATGATCGAGTTAATTTTTAAACGCTTTGACACCATCATTTCTATAGACACCAGCAAAGCGCAAGTTATGGCCGAAGCCGTTAGCGCTGGCGCTAGCTTAATCAACGACGTGCGTGCACTACAAGAAAACGGCGCATTAGACGCAGCCGTTGTGGCTAATGTTCCTGTGTGTTTGATGCATATGCAAGGGCAACCTAGAATAATGCAACAAAATCCCCGTTATGATGATGTGGTTAAAGATGTGATGTCATTCTTACGCCAGCGTATTTCTACCTGCCATCAAGCAGGTATCGCCAAAGAGCAGATTATTGTTGACCCAGGGTTTGGTTTTGGTAAGTCGATCGAACATAACTATCAAATGTTAGCTAACCTAGAAAAATTTCACCAACTCAAAGTACCTGTTTTAGCAGGAATGTCACGTAAGTCGATGCTTGGGAATTTGCTACAACGAGAAATAGAGCAACGTCTGGCAGGTAATATTGCTGTAGCTGTGGTGGCTGTACAAAAAGGTGCACAAATAATTAGAGTTCATGATGTTAAAGAGACAGTAGATGCTGTTAAAATAGTAAAAATGATTAAGGCTTGCAGGGATAACAATTAATAATGAGCGATAGAAAATATTTTGGGACTGATGGCATTCGTGGCAGGGTAGGTGAAAATCTTATTAACCCAGAGTTTGTAATGAAACTAGGCTGGGCTGCAGGAAAAGTCTTGGCCGGCCAAGGGACTAATAAGGTATTGATTGGTAAAGACACGCGTATTTCAGGTTATATGCTGGAATCCGCATTAGAAGCGGGTCTGTCAGCCGCAGGTATCAATATTGGTTTACTTGGTCCGATGCCAACGCCAGCCATTGCATATTTGACGAAAACGTTTCGTTCTGAAGCGGGTATTGTTATTAGTGCTTCGCATAACCCTTACTACGATAATGGTATTAAGTTTTTCTCTGCTGATGGCATGAAATTAGACGATGATATCGAAATAGCGATAGAAAACCAAATGGACAAACCCATGGAGTGCGTAGCTTCTGAGAAGTTGGGCAAAGTGGTGCGTATCGCTGATGCAGCAGGTCGTTATATTGAATTTTGTAAAGGTAACTTTCCTTCCGCATTATCACTTAAAGGTTTAAAAATAGTAGTCGATTGTGCCAACGGCGCAACTTATCACATTGCCCCCAATGTACTTAGTGAATTGGGCGCTCAGGTAATAGAAATTGGTACTCAACCGGATGGTTTAAATATCAACCGTAAAGTAGGTGCCACTTCAATGAAAGCGATAACTGAAAGTGTTATCAAAAATAAAGCGGATTTAGGTTTTGCCTTAGATGGTGATGGAGACCGCTTGATGTTAGTCGATCATAAGGGTAACGTGATTGATGGAGATCAAATTGTGTATATCATTGCCAGAGATGCTCTCAAAAGCGGGCGTTTGCAAGGCGGTGTTGTGGGCACTGTTATGAGTAACCTAGGTTTAGAAGTTGCTTTAGGCGACTTGGGTGTACCCTTTGTGCGTAGCAAAGTAGGCGACCGTTATGTTATGGAGTTGCTCAAGAAAAAAGGTTGGACAATTGGAGGTGAAGGTTCCGGGCATGTTTTAAACTTAACAGCCGCATCCACTGGGGACGGGATTGTTGCTGGATTACAAGTTTTGGCTGCTATGTTAAGTGCTGATATGACTTTGAATGAGTTAAGTCGGGGCATGACTAAATATCCACAGACATTGATCAATGTGAGATTTGCCGAGGGTACCAAGCCACTCGAAGACAAAGATGTTAAACAAGCCGTAATAGAAGCAGAAAAAGCTTTGGGTGGTAAAGGCCGAGTTTTGTTGCGAAAAAGTGGCACAGAGCCACTAGTCAGAGTGATGGTTGAAGCTAACGATCCGCAAGATTCGAGCACTTGGGCTGAGTATATTGCTAACGCCGTACGTAAAGTAGGCAACCAGTAATATATACTCAGCATTATTAAGCCTAACCACTTGCATATTGTTATTGGGTTGGTTAATATTTCGCGCGCTTTTTTATTGGGTTACGCGAGGCATATCATGCAAGTAAGTAGTCGCAGACAAGTAGTCGCAGGTAATTGGAAAATGAATGGCGACAAAGCGCTGGTTGAGCAAATACAGAGGCATCTGATGGTTGCTGACCTCAAAAACATGGATGTGGTAATTTGTCCACCATTTCCTTATTTTGGACTGTTTGACAGCAAAGTAAAGCTAGGCTCGCAAAACATTAGCCAGTTTGACTCAGGCGCACATACAGGTGAGATATCCGCTGCAACGCTTAATGAGTTTAGTTGTGAATATGTCATTGTTGGGCATTCTGAGCGCCGCGCTGATAATCACGAGTCTAACGAATTAGTTGCATTGAAAGTTGAGCAGATATTAAAAGCTCAACTCACGCCTATTTTATGTGTAGGCGAACCCGAGAACGTACGTGAAGATGGTACATTATTCGATTATATCGCCGCACAGTTGGACGCAGTATTACTGCAAGTTGATATAAGTCAATTTACTGACGTAATATTAGCTTATGAGCCCATATGGGCTATCGGTACTGGGAAAACAGCAAGCCCAGCGCAAGCGCAAGAAGTGCACGCTTTTATTCGCGGACATTTAGCAGAACAAGATGCTAATATTGCAGCCAAGATAGTTATATTGTACGGCGGCAGTGTTAAAGGTAACAACGCCCAAGAGTTGTTTTCACAGGCGGATGTAGATGGCGGTTTAATTGGCGGCGCCAGTCTAAACCCAGAAGAATTTTTAAGTATTTGTCGAGCGGCAAATTAGTAGAGGCAGAAAATGGTTTTTCACGAAATATTAGTAATTGTTTATTTGATTGTAGCAGTCATGCTGATTGGTTTTGTTTTGATACAACAAGGAAAAGGCGCAGGTATGGGCGCATCTTTTGGCAGCGGCGGTTCTAATACTGTTTTTGGTTCAACGGGTTCTGGTAACTTTTTAACTAGAACCACAGCTATCCTTGCCACATTATTTTTTGTTATTAGTTTGATACTCGGTAATCAAACAGCAGACAAAGAAAAAGCAGTAGATGATTGGCAAAATTTAGAAGTGCCTGTGAGCGAACAAGTTATTGATTCAGATGTGCCTGTTAGCGAGCCATCTATGTCAGCTACTTCTGACTCAGATGTACCTGTAGCAGATACACCCCAAGAAGATGTACCAAAACTCTAGTTTAAAAAAATTGCGGATGTGGTGAAATTGGTAGACACGCAGCCTTGAGGGGGCTGTGGCTTAGGTCGTGAGAGTTCGAGTCTCTCCATCCGCACCATCTTTCAAAAAGGTCTTAGGTCAAACTAAGACCTTTTTTTGTGGGCTTTGTTAGACCTGTGGTTTAAGTTTTAATGATATCGCCAATCGCTAAAAGTGAAACAAAGAAAGAGCACAGCGCGGTCAAAAGTATACCTCCAATTTAACTGGGGTCGTAACAAACTTAAGTTATAGCGGAGTCATCAAGACCTTCAGCTGGCAAGGCTGCATCATCTTTGATGCCTCTGATTGACTTTCGGTACAATCGATACCCGATGTTCTCCTTGTAAACCCTAAAGCGCTTTTCTTTATGAAAAGTGATTTAACTTACCGTTTTTACTTAAGGTACACGTTCCAAACTATTTAATCACACATTCATGCCAACTTTTACCTAGGCTCGACTTCTTTACTTAGTTAAATAACTAAGTGATGTGGGGCTTCTAAATAATCCAGCTTCATCTCATTAAACTGGAGATATAGTCGTGCCAAGAAGATTCACCCTGAGCGGCCAGCTTTGTTTAACTTATACTGGCTGTAGGTAATAGTCAGCCAGACAAAAAAATAATTTTGAAGAATGTGTGGATACTTTGTACATACATAGCTTGAGATTAAATTACTTGATTAAATGTCCCTACTTTTATGTGTATCAATGTCCCAACGAATTGAATCTCAAAAATTTTGACCACATCTAGTCATAAGATTTCATACCTGCGCAGTTGGTTCAGGTAGTGTGAAGTTAAGATAATAAGACCTGCTATTCCCAGAGCTTTAATTATAATCATCCCAAAAGTGATACAAACTATCACGCTAGATGCCGCGTCAACCTTATTTAATTAGGTCTCCTGAGTAAGGTACATAGGCATGTAAGATTTTGTCCGCCTTAGTTGATAGCCTGTTGCTATCTGTTAGTGAGACATGGAGTTTGCTGATTAACACTGAGTTATAAAACAATTTCCAATATTAATGCTCAATAAATTTGGCTCTTACTCTAATTAGACTTGCATAACTGCTCTAAACCCGTAAAATACCGCGGCCTTTTATCTGGCTAGAAACTGTCAGAATTAAAGGTAAATTAAGTTAACGTTAACGCTACAACGAGTCTGAGGCATATATGGTTACTATTCGTTTACAGCGTGGTGGCGCTAAAAAGCGTCCATTTTATCAAGTCGTAGTTGCAGACAGTCGTCGTTCACGCGATGGCCGTTTTATTGAAAACATTGGATTTTTCAATCCAACTGCAATGGGTCAAGAAGAGCGTTTACGCTTGAACTTAGACCGTGTTGAGCATTGGGTTGGGGTAGGCGCAAGCTTATCTGAACGTGTTGCGCGCTTGGTAAAAGATGCACAAAAAGTAGCTGCTTAGTTGCAGTTGCAAAAAAGGGTTTAAGAAATGAGTCTTGCGTCTGACACATTAGTGATTGGCATAATCGGCGCACCTTATGGTGTCAAAGGTTGGGTCAAAATCACTTCTCATACCCACGATTTAGACGGCGTATTTGCTTACACTCCTTGGCTATTGGGCCAAGTGGAAGAAAGCAAAGAGTACGTTGTAGACCAGTGGCGAACCCACAATAAAGGTCTAGTTGCCAAATTAATTGGGGTGGATGACCGAGATGATGCTGAAAGTATCAAAAATCTTGAGATTTCTATCAAAGCAGCAATGCTCCCTGAATTAGATGGTGGCGATGTTTATTGGCGTGAGTTAGTCGGCATGCAAGTAGTAACTGATAAAGGTTATAACTTGGGTGTAATTAAAGAATTGTTCGAAACAGGTGCTAATGACGTGTTACTAGTCAAAGCCAATTTGAATGACGCTTTTGGTCAAAAAGAACGCATGGTTCCTTATTTGCTAGAACAAGTGATCAAGCAAGTGGACCGGCAGGCGAAGACGGTCACAGTAGATTGGGACCCTGCATTTTAATGCAAGAACCAAGTCAGGAACCGAATCGTTGGTACGCTGTTATTAGTTTGTTTCCAGAAATGTTTCAGACTTTTACTCAGCAAGGAGTGATAGGGCGAGCCGTGAAGAACGGATTGTTACAAGTAGAGTGTTTTAATCCAAGAGACTTTACTTTCGATAAACATCGCACTGTTGATGACCGACCATACGGTGGTGGACCTGGCATGCTGATGATGGTTCAGCCATTAAAAGACGCTATTCTGGCAGCCAAGCAGGCTGCAGGAAGAAAAACAAAGGTGATTTACCTTTCTCCCCAAGGGAAAAAGCTGGACCAAGCAGGAGTGAAACAACTTTCTGAAAACGAAAGTTTGATTCTAGTAGCCGGTCGGTATGAAGGTATCGATGAACGGGTAATACAAACACAGGTTGACGAGGAATGGTCAATTGGTGATTACGTGTTAAGTGGTGGCGAATTACCTGCAATGGTCTTAATGGATGCAATTTCAAGGTTTGTACCCGGCGTGTTAGGGCATGACCAATCTGCTGAGCAGGACTCTTTTAGTCACGGTTTATTAGATTGTCCGCACTATACTCGGCCAGAAAGCTTGGAAGGAGAGCTGGTTCCTAAGGTGTTGTTAAGTGGTGACCACAAAAAAATCAAGCAGTGGCGGTTACAACAGTCGTTAGGTAGAACCTGGCAACGACGCCCTGAATTATTAAACGATTTAGCTCTGACTGAGGAGCAGCAAAAATTGTTAGATTCATATCTACAAAGCTTGCCGCAGCATGATGACAGTTAACCTAGAATGAGAGGATATGATGAGTAAAGTAAATCAAGACATCATCAAGAAAATTGAAGAAGCGCAGCTAAAAACTGACGTTCCGGCATTTAGTGCTGGTGACACAGTCGTTGTGCAAGTACGCGTTAAGGAAGGCGAAAAAGAACGTCTTCAGGCTTACGAAGGCGTAGTAATCGCTAAGCGTAACCGTGGCCTACACTCTGCTTTTACAGTTCGTAAGATTTCTAACGGCGAAGGTGTTGAGCGTATATTCCAAACACACAGCCCGGCAATCAGTTCTATTGAAGTGAAACGTCGTGGTGCTGTTCGTCGCGCTAAACTTTATTATTTGCGAGAGCGCTCTGGTCGTTCTGCACGTATTAAAGAAAAGCTAGGTTAATTTAAATTCTGCGTTACCGTTAACTTAATAAGAAAACCCGCCTTCTGGCGGGTTTTTGCTATTTGCAGTGTCAACTCCTCTAAGTCGCTGACTTATAATTCCTACCCAGTCAACTTACTGACAGCATACCTCACACACATTGGTATCCAGCTTATCTCATGATAATTTAACCAAAGATGGGGGGTGCAACGTACTGCTACCTCAATGGTAAAACAATCAGATGTAATTTTATTGACGCGGTTACACGCTCCAAAGTGTTTAAGCCTCAAAAATTTGATGCAGTAGAATTTTTGATAAAAATACTATTCATCACTTCTATTATTTTCATTATATCTAAATCATCTAAATCATCTAAATCATCTAAATCATGTAGGGTATAACTTTTAGCCAAAAATTCTTATTTGATCAGTAAAGGCAGCTTGTTATCTACGCCTGTCCATTCATCTGCATCTGCAGGTGGTGCTTTTAAAGTAATGATATTTGGCCAGACTTCAGCTAGTTCGGCGTTGAGTTGCAAGTAATGCTGCTGATTTTCAGGCAGATGAGTGTCCTCAAATATTGCTTCTACCGGACATTCGGGTACACATAGCCCACAATCAATACAGATATCAGGGTGGATAACTAGAAAATTTTCGCCTTCATAAAAGGCATCCACTGGGCAGACGGACACACAATCGGTAAATTTACATTTAATGCAGCTATCAGTGACTACAAAAGTCATAGTGTTGGGTATCTTTGTTTAATTTTTGTGGTTGTACCGATCATAAAGTAGCGACAGTAAAAAACAACAGCTGTGTCTTTAATTGAATGCAGAATTTACCTGTCCTATGCATCTCATCTGACATAAAATACACTGCCTCATAAAGTGTAGGGCTGTGCCAAAAGAGGCGAGTTATTTATGTTTGATCATTGGAAACCTTAATGTTGCGTTTAAACGAAGTTAAATTACCGTTAAATCATAATGAAGAGGCCTTGCCTGCTGCCATTTTGAAAAAGTTGGGAATTACCTTAGAAGATATGTTGTCTTTTGAGGTTCATAAACGTGCTTATGACGCTCGCAATAAATCAGATATTTTGCTGATCTATATCGTTGATATTGAAGTTGCGAACCAAGCTGAGTTGCTAGCACAGTTTGTTGATGATCCCCATGTGCGTGAAACTCCAGATATGACATATAAGTTCGTAGCCCAAGCACCACAAAACTTAAGCTCTCGCCCAGTGGTAATTGGTCTTGGTCCTTGTGGTCTGTTTGCTGCTTTAATACTGGCGCAGATGGGTTTTAAGCCCATAGTGTTAGAACGCGGTAAAGCGGTGCGTGAGCGCACCAAAGATGTGTTTGGTTTTTGGCGCAATAAGCCTCTTGATACTGAGTCCAATGTGCAATTTGGTGAAGGTGGTGCGGGTACATTTTCAGATGGTAAATTGTATAGCCAAATTAAAGATCGCAAACATTATGGCCGTAAGGTACTACATGAATTTGTTGCAGCTGGCGCGCCAGAAGAAATTTTATATGTCAGTAAGCCTCATATCGGTACCTTTAAGCTAGTTAATATGGTTGAAAAAATGCGTGCTCAAATCGTCGAATTAGGCGGTGAAATTCGATTTGGTACTAGAGTCGACAAATTAGATGTTCAAGCGCAAAAATTGAAAGGTTTATATTTATCCAATGGTGAACACTTGGCTTGTGAGCATGCTGTTTTAGCAGTAGGTCACAGTGCACGAGATACTTTTGAAATGTTGTATGAGCAAGGCGTTTACGTTGAAGCGAAGCCATTCTCCATTGGTTTTAGAATAGAGCACGAACAGTCAATGATCGATGAAAGTCGCTTTGGAGCTAACGCTGGTAATCCTATTTTAGGGGCTGCGGACTATAAATTGGTGCATCACTGTAAAAACGGTCGCTCAGTCTATAGTTTTTGTATGTGTCCTGGTGGCACTGTGGTGGCTGCCGCATCTGAAGCGGGAAGAGTCGTAACCAATGGTATGAGCCAATATTCTCGCCATGAGCGTAATGCCAATAGCGCCATAGTAGTGGGCATTACACCAGAACAAGATTACCCAGAACACCCTTTGGCGGGGATCGCTTTGCAGCGTCAACTTGAAGAATTAGCGTATAAAGTAGGTGGCGAAAACTACCGTGCCCCTGCGCAACTGATAGGAGATTTTTTACAGGGTAAATCAAGTGAGCAATTAGGTGAGGTCAATTCGTCTTATACCCCCGGTATTACGTTGACCGATTTATCTAAAGTGGTTCCCAAGTATGTGATTGAAGCCATTCAAGAGGCTATTCCTGCTTTTGATAAAAAGATTAAGGGATTCGCAAAGTCTGATGGACTACTCACCGGCGTAGAAACCCGTACATCGTCACCTATTTGTATTAAACGCGGCAAAGATTTACAAAGTATCAATACCTGTGGTCTATATCCAGCTGGTGAGGGAGCCGGCTATGCTGGAGGTATCTGGTCAGCAGGCATTGACGGGATAAAAGTGGCTGAGGCTTTAGCCTTAGATATTTTAGCCCGAAGCCAAATAAGCTAGACGCAGACATTGAAACATCCTAGAAACTTACATCAAGCTAGTTATCCGTTGGCGCAGCTGGTGCACAGTTATCCCGCTTTGCAGCCCTATGTTTTGATTAAGCCTGATGGCGGTAGCAGCATCAATTTTGCTAACGCAAACGCTGTTAAAGTACTGAATGCGGCATTATTAGCGCATTATTATCAGGTTGAATCATGGGATGTTCCAGCTGGGTATCTATGTCCTCCTGTTCCAGGAAGGGCTGATTATGTGCATTATTTAGCTGATCTATTAGCCAAGGATAATCACGGTGTAGTACCTCAAGGCAACAATATCAAAGGTCTAGATATTGGTACTGGGGCAAATGTTATTTATCCGATTATTGCTACTAGGGTGTATGGCTGGCAGATGGTGGGAACAGACATAGATGATATTTCGATTAAATCGGCGAATACTACTATTAATTCAAATTCTGTTTTAAACGGTAATATCAGTGTCAGAAAACAACACAGTCAGCCAAACATTTTTAGTGGTGTGGTGAAAGCAGATGAACACTTTGCTTTTTGCATGTGTAATCCACCCTTTCATCAATCAGCTGCACAAGCCAAAGCGGTTTCTCAGCGAAAAGCTCAAAACCTAACCAAGAATAAGGCAAAGCGGGGTAGCCATTTAAACACTCAAGAGCGCAGTACTTTTAATTTTGCTGGACAGTCGAACGAATTGTGGTGTGAAGGAGGAGAGCTACAGTTCATCCAACGAATGATTACTGAAAGTAGCGATTACGCCACACAAATAGATTGGTTTAGTAGCTTGGTTTCAAAAAAAGACAATCTAATTCACATATATAAAAGTTTGCGGCAACGCGGTATTAGTGATGTTAAAACTATCGAGATGGCGCAAGGCCAGAAAGTCAGTCGCTTTGTGGCGTGGCGTTTTTAAAAAAGACTTGAGAGGGCTAACATGAGTGCTTTAACTGAAAAACAAAAAATGCTGCAAGGACTTGAATATTTTCCTAGTGACAAATCTTTACAGCAAGACAGAGCTAGGGCCAAAAAGCTTTGTCAGCAGTTTAATCAGTTTGATATCGATGCTAGAAAGGGTAGTCGAAAAATAATCCAATCACTATTTAGCCAATGTGGTGGCGCTTGGATAGAGCCTAACTTTTACTGTGATTATGGTTACAATATCTCCTGTGGTAAAAATTTTTATGCTAATCATGGCTTAGTTATTCTAGATGCTGCAGCGGTAACTTTTGGCAATGATGTCATGATTGCTCCTGGAGTGATGATCTCAACCTCTACTCACCCCTTAGAAGTGGTTAAACGTAATAAAGGTATTGAAACGGCTAAACCCATCAATATTGGTAATAGCGTTTGGATTGGTATGGGCGCCAAGATCTTGGAGGGCGTAAATATTGGTGATAACGCAGTCATTGCCGCAGGCGCAGTCGTCATTAAAGATGTCGCCACTAATACTTTGGTTGCGGGCGTACCGGCTAAAGTCATCAAAAATTTGAGCTAAATACACTTGTAAGAATCAAGAGCCAATAATCAAGAGCCAAGAATCAAAAATTAAACACTGTTGTTTATAAATATTTATGGTGCATGGCTCTAGTGAGAACTTTTAATAAAAATACCATTTCATACAGCAAACAAATGGAGTCGTTTTATGTCAAATCAAACTAGTTGGACAATGCGTACGTTGGACAAAGTTGAAAGAGTTGGAAATAAGTTACCTGATCCAGCTATTATCTTTTTGTTTTGTCTGGTCGTGGTGTGGGTATTGTCAGCTATATTGTCAAATTTTAGCTTCAGTGCCATAGATCCCAGAACAGCCCAAGCTGTGGTAGTAAACAACTTACTAACAGGCGATTCTTTAGCGGACTTTTTGTCAAGAATGGTCACTATATTTACTGGTTTTGCTCCACTAGGCGTAGTGTTAGTCGCTATGTTAGGGGTCGGTGTTGCAGAACATTCAGGGTTTATTAGTGCGGGCTTGAAACGTATGCTCGACTCAACACCTAAGGCCTTGCTAACACCTATGGTGGTGCTAGTCGCTATCGTTAGTCACACAGCAACAGATGCGGGGTATGTCTTGGTCATTCCACTGGCAGGCGTGATCTTTTATGCCATGGGTAGACATCCGCTAGCGGGTATTGCCGCAGCATTTGCAGGGGTAAGTGGTGGTTTTTGCGCCAACTTTATTCCATCAGCTATCGATCCTTTACTGCAAAGCTTCACTCAAAGTGCAGCGCAAATTATTGATCCTGATATCCAGATAAATCCATTAAATAACTGGTTTTTTAACTCTGCATCAACCTTGTTGGTGGTGAGTATCGGCTGGTACCTAACTGATAAAGTCATTGAACCACGCTTAAAAAATGTTGCAGTTGACGGCGATCCTGCTGATATTCCTAAATTTGATGAATTGAATGCAAAACAAAGCCGGGCCTTAAAATTCGCTTCATTGACAATGTTAGGAGGACTTATTGCTTTAATCGCGGTTTTATACCCTGACTCTTCACCATTTAGAGCACCAACTGGCGAGTTGACGTCTTTTACTGCACCGATTATGCAATCAATTGTTCCAATCATTTTTTTGCTATTTTTGTTACCGGGTGTGGTGTTTGGCTTTATGTCGGGCACGTTTAAGTCAAGCAAAGACATGATTGACACTATGACTAAAGCTATCCCCCTGTGTCATCGTACTTGTCGCCTCTAATTTTTTAATAAGAGGCAAGAAATGGCAGCAAGATATAGCGAAGAATTTAAACAGCAGGTTGTTCAAAAACTATT